>LGVE01002270.1_pt3 | contig 9837 bp, 5 predicted proteins | sample 469871 | NCBI WGS metagenome assembly LGVE01 (sample SAMN03893561, study PRJNA290197) | marine sediment metagenome | material: sediment; isolation source: combined push core samples #3730, #5133, and #5579 collected at Hydrate Ridge | place: Pacific Ocean: Hydrate Ridge | reverse complement strand
AAAGCAAGGCGCTTATAATAATATTTGTATCAAAAACTAAACGCAATTATCATATACCGTTAGAGAATGTGCTTAATCTTTTTACCGAGAATATTTTCCAGAACATCTGGCGTCATACCACGGGTTTTGGCGTTGCCGCTTATTTCAGACATTATTTTTTGAAGTGACTGTCGCTCCTCCTGTGGCTGAACTATGACAGCATAGGTTTTGTTTGAGATAATATTTATTTTATCCGCCCATATTTTTGGAAAGTCACTCCCTTTTACGTTATCAAGAATAGTTGAAGGCATTTTTTATTTCTCCATTTTGGATTTTATCGATCAGGCACATAAAACATACTGCAATATATTAAAATATTTGTATTTTTAATAAGTATGCCTGAATTGGAATGGAGTGTCAATAAATATCAGGGGGGCTGATGTGGTCAGAATAGAATTTAGGCGCGCAAAGGGGGACGGGGGTGCAAATCGAAACCGGTTTCTGGAAAGACTCGGTTCTGTTTTGCAAAAGACCTCCACACCCTGCTACGGCTGTAATTCCGAATATTGCCCTGTGTTTAACTCTCGCTTATGTTGACAAAAACCGTTTTTAACAATATATAAAAATTATTAATAAAATCTGAAAGATATGTGCTGGTTATTTTATGTAACTGTTATAGAAGAAAATTAATCTCGAACATCTTGGTTTAATTGGGAAACATTTACTTTGAGAGAATATTATGATTATTGAAAAGTTTTCGGTAAAAGCTCAGGACGTTATAGAAAGCGCATGCCGACTGGCTGTAAAAAAAGACCATGAGTATGTTACCCCCTGGCATATGCTATCGGTCATGCTGGCACCTAAGGCCCATCTGACGCAAACCTATCTATCCCAGACTAAAATCGATCTTGAAGCCCTTGGAGCAAGGGTGGACGGCAAACTGCTTACACAGCCAAAAGCCAGGACTGACAGTCAACAGACCCCGATAAATCGCGATTTGGAAAGGATCTTTATTCTTGCAGAGGAAGCCTCTGGAAGCACAGGTGGAAAGTATATCAACATTAACCATATCCTGCTGGGCATGCTTAAAACAGAGGAAATTTTCGAAGCCTTTTCAGATGCAGGCACAAACAGGGAGGAGCTTGAGACTCTTTTGAAGCAGCCACCAAGGAGCCGTTTTTCTGCGGGAGAAGACGGCACAGGTGATTTTGAATACCTTGCAAGGTACACCCTGGATCTTACGGAACGCGCTCGTCAAGGTGAACTTGACCCTATAATCGGAAGGGAGGAGGAAATAAGGCTTGCCATACAGGTCCTAAGCCGGCGTTTAAAAAACAATCCCATAATCATTGGAGAACCAGGTGTTGGCAAGACCGCTATCGTTGAAGGCCTGGCCCAGCGTATTGTCAATGGTGATGTCCCGGATGATCTTAAACCTACGGCTATTCTTTCCCTTGACATGGGACAACTGATTGCCGGCGCCAAATTCCGCGGAGAATTTGAAGAGCGCTTTAAACGCTTACTGCAGGAAGTCGCTGATGCCGGCAATGTTATCCTTTTTATCGATGAAATTCATATGCTTATCGGTGCGGGTGGTTCCGAGGGTACCATGGATGCAGCCAACCTGATTAAACCGGCTCTTTCCCGTGGCGAAATTCGATGCATCGGCGCAACAACCATAGAGGAATACAGAAAACATATTGAAAAGGATGCCGCGTTGATGCGCCGTTTCCAGGTTGTCATGATTGAAGAGCCGAGTATTGAAGAAACCATATCCATTCTTCGAGGAGTAAAGGAAAANNCAGACTTCGGCATCCATACGTATTGGTCTTTCTTCCAAGCCGGAAGAAATAGATAAGATCGACCGCAGAATTGTTGAACTGGAAATCGAAATCAGGGCTTTGAAAAACGAAACAGACAGCCAAACCGAAGAACGCCTTGGCCATCTGAGACAGGAAATGGAAGAACTGAAAGAAAAAAGTGCTCAGCTTACTGAAAAATGGGAAAAAGAAAAGAAGGCGTTATCCGAGGTCCAGAAAGCAAAGAAAGCGCTGGAGGAAGCCAAGCGCGAGATGGAACAGAAAGTGCGGGAAGAGGATTTTTCGCGGGTGGCCGAACTTCAATACAAAATAATACCCAAATGCGAAAGAACTCTTGAAGAATATGCTGATATAGATATTTCGGACAAAGGCTTTCTGCAGCAGAGGATCACTGAAGATGATATTGCCAATACAGTTTCACGTCTGACTGGAATTCCTGTTTCAAAGATGATGGGCTCGGAAAGAGATAAACTGCTTAATTTAGAAACATATCTAAGAAAACGGGTCGTGGGTCAGGATGATGCGCTTGCGGTCATATCAAAGGCGATCAGACGGTCACGAGCCGGTGTACAGAATCCGAACCGTCCCATAGCGTCCTTCCTTATGCTCGGTCCAACCGGTGTTGGGAAGACAGAGGTTTCCAAAGCCCTGGCTGAATTCATGTTTGACGATGAGAGTGCTCTTGTTCGGATTGACATGAGCGAGTTTATGGAAAAGCATTCCGTGGCTCGTCTTATTGGAGCGCCTCCGGGATATGTTGGTTATGAAGAGGGCGGGGTGCTGACCAACAGCGTCCGCCGCAAGCCATACAGCGTAATTCTGTTTGACGAGGTGGAAAAGGGACATGCGGATGTATTCAATCTTTTTTTGCAACTGCTTGACGACGGACGTCTGACAGACAGTCATGGACAGACTGTTAATTTTACAAACACCGTGGTACTCATGACATCAAACCTCGGTTCTGAGAGTATTCAGCCTGCCGAGACAGAGGAAGAGATCCAGGAGATGAATGCAGGCATTATGGCGGCTGTCCGATCTCATTTCCGCCCGGAATTTTTGAACCGCCTTGATGATATTCTGGTCTTTAAACAGCTTACCCTTGCAGGGATGAAGCCGATTGCCGAAATACAGCTTAATCGCCTCAATAAGCTTCTCCAGGAAAAAGATATAAAGCTTCAGGTAAAGGACGGTGCAAAAACCCTCCTGGCCAAACTCGGCTTTAATCCTCTTATGGGTGCTAGACCGCTTAACCGGGTGATACAAACGCGTTTGCAGGATCCCTTGGCCGAAGATATTATCGCGGGCAAAATCAAGCCTGGTGATGTGGTATATGTTTCTGCATCGGGCGATGAAATTGTAATCGGAACTGAAGATATCCCTGAGGAACCAACTACCATAAAAGATCAGGATGAAGGGGAAGAAAAAGAATGAATGCTTTAAGGAAGTTAATTCCAGCGTCAAAGAGTACGGCGCCCGTTCAGGCCAACGGTTTCTTCACATGGGATAACTGGCCTTGTTTTTTGGCCGTCCTGGCCGTGTTGCTCCTTGTTGGTTTGCTGGTCTATTTATTCAAGAAGCGTCTCAGTGCAAAAAAAGCTTCCAAACCGGAAGAACCGAAAAAAAAGGAGGCCCCAAAAGGCCTTCCCATCTTAAGTCTTGTTAAGGTATGGAAAGAATTCCTGCGCGAGATCCCTTGGGAATTCCGACGGCTCATAATGATTTATCAGCACTTTGTGGTTTTCGGAGAAAGTGGTGCTGGAAAAAGTTCCCTGATTGATAACTGTACGGACTGGCAAGGGCATGCGCGCCAGTTTTATTCCAGCTATACCGCAAGTCCACTACTAAGGATCTATTTGGGATCAAAGGTTCTGGTACAGGAAATACCGGCCACTCTGCTAAAAGATATATCGAAAAATGCCCGACTGGCTCTGCTCAAACTCTGGAAACCCCTTTTCAGGCGGAAAGATCCAACAGTTGTAATTGTTCTGAACGGCATTGCGCTTCAGACTGATGAACCGGCATATTTGAAACAACAGGCGCAGATGATAAGAGGGAAAGTTAATCTGCTTGCACGAATTCGTAAAAAGCCGGTTAAGGTGCGTCTTGTGCTGACACATATGGATCAGCTTGATGGATTCCTCGAATTTTCCCAGTTTCTCACCCAGAACAATATTCCCTTAAAGCTTGAGTTCAGTTCAAAAGAGGATCTAAAAAACCTTGCGAAATGTCTAGAACCATATGAAGACCATCTAAGTCGTGCTCTTACCTCACTTCCCGCTGATAAGTATCTGAAAGCCATTGCTTTTATGCGCCAGACCCCGAAACTTTTTATGGACCTCTCCGCTTTTATTAAAATTCTGCAAACTCCGGATCCGTTGTCTCCGGAGCCGGAAGTGGTTGAGCTTTGTCTGGCTTTCCAGTCAGAGAAACAAACCCCTGTTTCGAATCCTTTTGCAACTTCACTTACCGCTAAAGAACTAAAACAATTTAATCCCCTCTTCAGGCACAGGGTTGCAGCCGCCGCTATAGGAATTGCAGGTCTTGTATATCTAAGTTCAGCTTTTATATGTGAGCAGCGGTTGATCGATAAAAGATATCAAGAAATGGAGGTTGTTGAAGCATCGCCGTCGGCTCACTATGATGAGAATATGCACCGGCTGTTCATGGACTTCACTTACAGTCTGGGGAAAGACCCCCTTTTGACATTTCTGCCTAATTTTTTTCCTAACATAAATCATGAAATTAACCAGCGCTGCATAGAAAATATCCGCAAATTTTATCTGTTCCCCGAGCTGGAAAAGTTCTCACTGGGGAAAACTTCGAGGGACAAGGTACAGGGTGAACCATTAAAGGAAATCCACACTCTAAGACAACAATATGTTCAACAGATTGAAGATGCCCCAAATAAGATTCTCTATCTACTTGCTCTGATTTATGCAACCAGGGACAACGAACTCGGCCGGCTTATTCGGCAAAATGTTACGCATTGGTCAGAAAGTATCGGGTTGCCGAGGCTTTTAATTTCGGATTATGTGAATAATAATAAGTCTTCCCAGGATATCCGGCTCAATATTGATAACCTTTACTACCACCAGAAAAAAAGCATTGCCGATGATCCTCATGTCTGGATGCTTTATTTCCTGAAAATCAGCAAATTCTACCAGCAGCCTGTCATTACCAGGGCAGAATTCGATAAGTTACAGCAGGAGACCGATTCATTTCTGCAGGTTATCCGGGAACTCGAACGCTATGATCTCTCTGTAAAGGCATCGGATTTGCTGGCAAAGGAATCTCCGTTGGGCATCAATATAAACCTTATTGCCCGGAAAGAGTCCCAGCTCAGGCAAAAACCTGTCAAAGACTTTTTGGAATTTATAAAGGTGTCCGGCATTGACTATCCAGAGGTAACAGATGGATTAAGTCTCAGCGGTCTGCATGAGAATCTCAAAGTCATGCTTCATTTCAAGGGCCTTGTGGGTGAAAGTGATCCGTTGTTTCATTTCTTGTTTGCGGGAGAGGAATTTAAGTTCAGCGGCATGCAGTGGAACAACCTGCTGAATCGCAGCAGGATTACCTTCTTTTTAAGAGATTTCATCGTACGCAACAAGAGGCATGACGGTTTGCTTTTTTTCACGGCAGAGAAAGAATTTGAAGATCTCGCAATAAATCCATCCAACGATGGCAGGTTCTTTTTTATAGGCCATGCCAGAGTTGACGGCAGGTTCACGAAGGATGCAATTGAAAAGAGAGTCAAACCGGTCTTAATGGAATTACCGGCTTTTATAGAAGAACTACCCATTCCAAAAAAAGAAAAAAAATATTTCTTGAATTTCCTGGCCAAAGAAGTTGAAGCCTATGGACGTCGTTATGCTGAGTCCTACAAGAACTACTACATGGATTTTGACATAGAGGCCAAATCACAGGGTGCTTTGCGTTATGTGTTAACTCAACTTACCTTGCCTTCATCCCAGTTTATGGATGTCCTGCTTTCTGTCAGGGACAATACCTCATTTGATCCAGACAAAAATGAATATTTGCAATCTATAGCTTTGAGACTAAGAGAGTTTGAGTTTTTTCAGCGTTTATTAGAGGAGCAAAAAGGCACATTCCCGGAGCTGGATAAATACAAGGCATTGCTGGAACAGATGCAAATTGACATACAAGACCGGAAACCTGTCATAGATGATGATAAAGAAGAGATGTTCAAAGATTTTAAGAATCGGTTGACTCCGCTAGGACGGATAAGTTTCGCAATTTTTCGCGACGAACCGGATTCTTATCTGAATTTGATAAAATTGTGGCTTAAAAGTGTCGGGATTTCATCACAATGGCAGGATGTTTTTTTGGCACCGGTCTACCAAGCCTATTCTCTGGGAATGCAGGAAATTGAGGTGTGCATTGGTAAGATATGGGCTGATATCTTACAGGCAGACATAAACCCTCTTTATAATAAATTTCCATTCGATATCTCATCAAATAAAGATATTTCGATTGGGGAGCTAAAACAAGCTACGCATCCGCATGGTCATTTCTGGAAAACATTTAATGCTTTGCTAACACCGTTCTGCATGGAAAAAGGTGGCCAGTGGCGAGAGAGATCGAGCTCTCTGGGTGTTCCAAATCTTCCTGAAAATATGTTACAGACAGTGAACGCTGTTGCCGGGCTTTCTGACAGCCTGTGGGACAATAAGGGCGATGAACTGCCGCTTAAATTTATGATCAAGCCTATTCCACTGCCTCCGGCAGTCATTAATGAGCCAATCGCCATACTTTCTTACTTGCATGCAGGAGGTGCCTCAATTTTTGGTTTTAATCAGCAGCCATCCTGGAAGGAGTTTAAGTTTCAATGGCAAACTGCAAGCAGTGCAGCCGTAGTAACCGAATTTACAACCAAGGATACGACTACAAAATTTCAAAATGCGGTAAAGATTTCCAGGACCGGATGGAGTTTTTTCCGTCTTTTGCAGAAAGCCGAAGATGTAGTCGTGATTAATAAATTCTCAGAGTTCGGTGAAGAGGAAGAGGATGATTTAGCCATAAGTGATTTAATCGGTAGTGACGATAAAATGTTTGGAGAGATTTATATTCTAACATGGCTGGTAGATTTTCCGGAAATTAAAAAAAGTATTTTGAAGACAATGCCGGGCCCGGGAAAGAAGTCCGAAAGCAGAACATTAGAAATTAAATTTGCCATAAAGAACGATCCCTGGGCAATATTCAAACTGCCCAGGTAGCTGCAACTTAAATTGGCATCCTTCATTATTTGCCTTGATCTTGACTCCAATTGTAGTTTACACTTTTTCAACATTTACGGATGCCAGCCGTTAGCTGTTAGGTAAAACTTTTGTATAAAAACGGACTGTTAAGCTAAAAGCTAACCGCTAATGGCTAAAAGCTAAGTGCACAGGTCGATATTTTTTAAAAACACTATTAATTACTTTGCTAATTAGGGTCATAATCTCATGAGTAAAATTATAAAAGAAGTTTTTCATTCAAGAATGAAAGTAAGGACGTTAGGCATACTGGTTGTGCTTTTGATTATGGCAAGCATCTGTGGATGCGCAGGCAATAAATTTCTACATCAGAAGAAAGTTACTTTTTGTATCAAGCCTGACAAGAGTGCCAATAATGCACAGCCATTATATATCGTGATTCGTGATGTAGATAAAAAAAGTTTTCTGATAGAAGATTACGATGAAATTGCTGATTTGGTCTATACCGACTCACCGGATGAAAGTCTTCTGACTTGGCATGTGGTGCTTCCGGGCAAAAAAGAAGAGATAACGGTCGAAGTGCCCGGCAAATCAGATGTTGGAATTTATGGCATGTTCACACAGCCTGAGGAAAACTGGAAGATTATGTTTGAAAGACCTCTTGAGGCAGAATATGAAATTATAATTCAAGATAACAGCCTGAAATACAAAAAAGAAAAAAAGGGATTCTGGAAATAGCTGTTGGGAATTTTTTGACAGAATATATTCTATGTCACAAGTTTTACATACTGACTTAATTGAAGATAATTTGCGCCTGGATGGGCAGCAACCCTGTGGGAAGCTGGAATGGCTTGAAGAAGGCCATCGAAATACGCAGGGTTTTTGGCGTGCCCTTAAAAGTACGCATGACTCGTTCTTTGATATTTCGGGTGCCAGTGTCCTTTTTAACAAATATAATTTTTATCATGATATCATAAATCGTAATCGAAACAATACCGCACCGGCCTTATGCTTATATGATTTAACTGCTGATTTCAGGGAGATTTCATACAGCCGGTTGGGTGACATGGCTTCTGCAAAGGCAAGCATGTGGGCACGCTTAGGGCTGCATCCGGAAGTATCCCTTTGCATAATCCGGCCTATGGGATTAGACTTAGTAGTTGATCTGTTGGCTGCCTTGAAGACGGGATTAAAGATCTCCTTCCTGCCGCCACAGGGAAAAGCTTTTCTGGAAAGGAGGCTTGAGGCGCTGAAGCCGGACCATATTGTTATTGATGAACAGTATTTTTCATTACTAACTTCATGGAGTGACAAAGTGCTGACGGAAGCCCGGGCTGGGGAGGATACGCAGCCTGGTATAGAGCGTTTCTATGTGTACCCATCGGGCCAGACGGTTTTTAGCTGCTTTGATCCTTGCAGCCTTGAGCCTTGGCTGCCCATGGACATAACAAGCGATGCAGCTTATCTTTGCGGGCTGAGCGATGGTATCATCGGGCTGGGGCTTGGCCCTGGTCAAGTCTATGCTGCGCCTGGATTTCACTTACTGGAAACCCAGCCGGCCTTACTTTTGGCCGGCCTCTTTTGTGGTGCTACTTACCTGCACTTATTGCCGAAGGATATAGCCGCTGATCCGGAGCTTGTGACTCGACGATCCATCAAGACTTTTGGCGTGAGCAAAAGGGTACGTGACATACTACTGAAAAGCCAGGTTGATGCAGGTAAAGCATGGGAATGCTGGTTTCGCAATCCAGCAGAATCATCTGACATGGAACAGTGGCAACTATTTGTTCGAGATCTTAAGCTTGAAAATGCTTATGCCTTTAACCTGAAATGTGACGCTGCACTTGGGGGGTGCTCTTTTTTTTCTGTACAACGTAAAGGTATGGCTCATATGAATGTATTGCCTGCGCCAGGCAGGGCATGGTTGCTTGCTGACCCCTTGGGAGGGGATTCTGAAGCTCCGGGAGACAGCGGTGTATTTTGTCTTTCCGCGCCTGGTGCGCCGGATGAGGAAAAGAGATCGACCACCAGCTCTATCGCCGGCAGCAGTGGGGAATGGGTTTTCACAGGAACAAGTATTTGCAGCAGGGAGGGCAGATCATACGCGGTAGATGAGATTTATGAAATAATCCGGAACGTTTTGGTCCGATCCAATTTATTCTGTTCCATAACGGATGTTCCTCTTTCTGACTCAGGAAGCAGCTCCCGTATTGTCCTGATGGTTTTTAAAGGCAGCAGGGCTGACATTGATGAAACAGCTTTGACATCTAAAATCCGCGGGATAATTGCAGAAGAAATGGGTAATGAGTTTCAGCCAGACAGAATAGTATTTTTCCCCATATATCCGAGGTTTCTATCAGATATGGAGGTGGACCATGACTGGTGCCACAGCCAGTACTTATCAGGAGCGCTTTCCCGCAAATCGCGCGGAGAAATTTTTCGTTGCATTACACGGTTGAGGGAATGTGTTCTTCAGGCTGGGGCCGCGTATAGGTAAAAGTTAACCACGGAATGACACGGAGTTTCACTGAAAATTGTAAACAGAAATTTAAAAAGGAGATAGCATATGGCAATTCAGGATGAAATACCAAAATCCCGCCTTACTCTTAGGTACAAAACCGAAGTCAGCGGTCAACCCGAAGACGTCAGCCTGCCCTTGCGGCTGCTTGTCGAAGGTAATTTTTCTATGGGAAGTTCCAAGGACAGGAAGCTGGATCTGGAGGAGAGGCGCTTGCGTACCCTGGACGGTACAAACACGGATGCGGTAATGAAGGACATGGGCATGTCTTTAAAGTTTGCCGTCTCCAACAAGATTGATCCGGAAA
>LGVE01001066.1_pt1 | contig 9883 bp, 2 predicted proteins | sample 469871 | NCBI WGS metagenome assembly LGVE01 (sample SAMN03893561, study PRJNA290197) | marine sediment metagenome | material: sediment; isolation source: combined push core samples #3730, #5133, and #5579 collected at Hydrate Ridge | place: Pacific Ocean: Hydrate Ridge | reverse complement strand
TTGTCTGCACCGGCTATAGGACTTGACCCGTCGGTTGCTTACGTTGACTTACCTGCCGATGGCCAGGCGCCAAAGTTCGACGATATTGTCAAGGCGATAAACCTCGTGCTGGCGAAGGATCCAGATACCGCCAATGCGGACCTGGAGCATCTCTCGCCACTTACTTCCGCCCAGAGCCGCCATGTCGCAGCCGAGATAATCTGGAACCGCACACTTTACCCACCGCCGGACCTGCCACGATCGCTAGAAAAGATGTACACCAAGCCAGATGGCGACTCAGATGAAGCTGAGATGGACCGCAAACAGTTCGATGCAGAGCATACTGCCTATCACGCGACCCACGATGCTGAAGCGGGACGTCTTGCTGGCTTCGTTTTCGCCGCGTCAGCAGCTGTCGCCTGTGAGGAGTTGAGCGCGAAGGCCGCCAGCGCCGGGTTAAAGTTCCCGCTGATCACCGGTGCGTCGACCGCTACGACGATTCCCAACACAACCGTCGTTCTCACCGATCCGATCGTCCTGAACCCACCCTTCACCGTCCCCGCAGCATACTTCTATGCCATCGGAGCGATGCTGCCACTCCAGGTTAGCGCCCAGCAGCGCTACGATATGGCTCGGCGTGAGACCGAGTCCCGGTTGTTGAGTAAGTTCCAGACTGCCATCGATGCGGGATCTATCATCGTACCGGCAAAGCCCGTAACGGTTCCTGCGGCACCCTCCGTAAACCCGAACCAAGCGGCTCGCCGGCTGGATGCACTCGGATCGACCGCAGGTTCTTTTCCAAAAGTCACACTTACAGCTCCTGTAACGATCATTGTGAAGGATTGGCTGGACGAACCCAAAGTCAGCGAAGAGATCGACACCCTTTTCTGGATTGCGGAAGTCGCGGCCGAGCCCGCTGCCTACCTTCAGTTAATTCTGCACGCAGTGACAAAGAACCATCAAATGCTTATCGATGCCATCCTGAGCACTGTTACCAACGTTGCAGATCTTGTTAAGATCTGGGACCAGCAGTGGCGTGACTTCTTCTTAAATATAGATCCTACGCTTCCACTCGTTCCACCACCTCCCGTTGTGTTTCCGCCGCCAGCGTCCACACCGCCCCGCCTTGCACTTCTGCCGACATTCACCCAGCCGGGCACGCCGGCGGAGCGTGTTGAGGCGTTCATCCGCCATTTGCGGAAGTTCTTCACAGTGCAGTTCGCTTTCAGCAAGCAGCAGCCCGTGACTCCTGCCACCACACCGACCCTCAGCATCTCCATCACGGATGTCTTCAAAAAATTTACGACCGCGTATACTGCCGGTGGCGGTGGAGTTTTTGCCTTCGGAGCTCCGTGGAATACAGCTGCGTTCCAGCAGGCGCTCACTGATGTTTTCCCCGGGGATGAGGAGGCACAGGCATGGCTGCGGCAGGCACTGGATACCATCGACACACTCTACCGGATGACAGATATCGGCCTGCCCGATCTCCAGTTCTCGCTTATGGAAGCGCTCTTTGCACGCGGGTTTACAGACACACAGAGCGTACAGACCCTGTCTCAGGCTGACTTCCAGGAGGCACTGACCGGTTCTGTTGCCTACCCACATGCTGCTGACATCTACCTGAAGGCAGGGATTATTCTCCATCCTATCGAACCCGCTGAAGCAGGATTCAAGCCGATTAATCCCGACGGATCGCTTACGGACTGTATTCCACCGCTGCACCTCTCGCCGCTCGGTCCTGTAGAATACCTGCACGAGCTACTGAAGGCATCGGAAGCCTCAACATGCGAAGACCCAATGCCCGATGAGGTGGAAAGCACGGTGGCAGTCTTGATTGCAAAACGCTGCGGCACGTTGGGCGACCTGCACGCGACTCGAGCTAACCTCGAAACACCTCTGCCACTCATCGACCTTGTGAACGAGAACCTCGAAGCGCTCGCTGCAGGGCTGCCGGGGGCGACGGGCGGTGTCGTATATGACACGGCAAGCGACGAACTCGCTGGCCACAAGCTGCAGACAGATGATCCATCATCCGGGAGCAAAAACAGCCAGTCTATTTTCCTTCACAATCCGACGACGCTGTTCGCCACTCTGCCAGAACACTCCACACCAGCCACTCCCATCGCACAACCCGGTGCTTACGATAGGCTCAAGAAAGACTTCACCTCGCCACTCTTGCCTTATTCCCAACCGCTCGATATCTCTCGATCTTATCTGCGGCAGCTTGGTACGAACCGTTATACCAGTATGCGAACATTTCAAAAGGACATCACAGAGTTCGTTTTAGACCCGGTTGGGGAACCACTCGGGTTCCAGCCCCATCTCTGGCGCTACCCGGTCCGGATCGAAATTGCCAGGGAGTATCTTGATATCACTCCTGAGGAGTATGACCTGCTCTTTACAAAGGACATCGTTGTAACTCTGACGGTAGGTCGGCTGCTGCTTCGAGAGTTGTATGGTTTCGAATCAAGCACTATAGGAAACACGCCCTGGACGCATTTCGTCGTCAGGGTTTCCGAGTTTCTCAAGCGCACTGGCCTTGTCTACTGTGAATTCATAGATCTCTGGAAATCGGAGTTTGTCCAGTTCGACCGCGCTGGTGAAGACTCTGATTTCCCAGACTGCGAACCTTGCTGCCTGGACAAGCTTTTGATCCAGTTCGTACAGCCTGAGGATTCGATCAAGGCCCTCAAGCATCTGGCGGTCTTCATCCGTCTCTGGCGCAAGCTGCAGCAGGTGGATGGAGCGAGATATACTTTTACACAGCTCCGTGATATCTGCGAGGTGTTGAACCTATTCACAAACGGCTCGATTAATCCGGACTTTATCCGCCAGTTCGCAGCGTTCCAGATGCTGCGAGACAACTACAGACTGGAACTCATTGATAAAACTGATAGCCAGGTGGGCGGCACTGGTGCAGACAGAACTCACCTGCTGGCTCTTTGGGTTGGAGATGGCGCCCGCAAGTGGGCCTGGGCAGTAGAGCATCTCCTCTACCATATTCAACATTACGCACAGGACGCACATAATTGCGACTGCCGCCCGCCAGAATTCATCAAGCTTCTCATGAAAAACCTGAATCCTCTTTCGCGCTTTTCCGGCTTCGATCCTGGTAGTATCACTGACACTTGGCATGCTAATCCGACACACACCCTGCGATTCACTGAAATCCTCTCTAAAATTTACGCTTCTGATTTTGGGATCGGAGAGATTCTCTTCCTGTTCACCGCGGATGACCATCTGGATGGCGATGATCCGTTTCCTCTGCAAACGCAGAATGAGGCGCTCGACTCGCCCCTTAACTTACCAGATGATGAAGACGAATACTCGCTGTGGGACTTGCGCCGAAAGTTGCTCTCGGTAGATATATCTGATGAGGAAGTGGTCTCTTGGACATGGACACGAATCGAAGCGTCACTGCAAGAGGAATTCGGGTTACCACCGGATGTGCTGAACCTGCTTCTCTCGATCGGTGAGAAATTCTTCCCAACCATTCTCGAAGCTTGTGGTAGGCCGGTTGATGTTAAAAATCGCCAGTACCGTGTCGACCTTGCGGTCACATCCGCACTGATGTGGAACACGCCACCAGACGGTCCATTCCGCTACGACTCGGCCGCACAACAGCTCTGGACACAGCTGCCGCTGACTGACGAAGCGCTGTTCGCTAAGCTTAGCCGCATCAGGCAGTTGGATAGTAATGAACGGATTGCGGTGCGAGATCTGTACTCCCTACCAAGAGAAGACCTCGCTCCTTTTTCATTTATCTTTACAAGTTTCGCCGAAGCAGACGAACGTCTCATCCAGGAAGCGGATGAGGTAAAGAGATGGGATTACTTCCAGCGTGAATTCGTGCTTTGCCACGCACGTTGCCATGTCATCGCAGAGCACCTGGCTGGTCATGTTGCCAAGATAACAGGACATTCCAGGGACGATGGTGTATATGTGGCATGGCGTTTGCTGAAACACCTCCTCTCTGACGAGAATTTAGCAAAGACTTCCTGGGAATCGGATAGCGGACAAGTACCCGAAATCACATGGAAACCTCAACCTAATGGTGGTGCGTTTGCAGCATTGCTAGGCCTCACAGGTACCGGGCTACTTGGTAAATTCACTCCTGAAGACGATTCGTTCATCTGGCGCGAAGTCCGAGGCCCGATGGATGCGTTCGGCCCAGTAGAAAATGCCTGGAACTCCCCCATTCCGACCATCCTGCCAGCCATGAGCCTAACATTCACGCACGACCAGGAACGTTTTGTGAGTGTGCGTAATGGTTTTGCGATGTCGAACCCAGATGGCACGATACTTGGAGCCTCACAGGGATTCAGTGTGTACTGGCATGGTGTGCTACTTGTTGAGAATGAAGGGACATACGAGTTTCGAGCTGGTGCTCCCACCCAGGATGAGGTCGAGCCAGATTTCAAATCTGCAGAAGATCGACACTGGCGAGTGACACTGAAGAGGGGACAGAAAACGTGGATCCTGCTCAGTCACAATTGGCCCGATGAACATGCACCTGCTGCGTGCTCGACACCATTACCGCTCAAGAGCGGAGCCTATCAGTTAACCGTGGAATTCGTACAGCCCAAACCTGCTTTCGATCGCCTGGAAAATGTATGTCTGCAAACCACCGGGTTCCAGCTGAAATACGCGGGACCAGACAGCTCAGACAAGCTCATAGCCATCCCACTTAACAAGTTGTTCCGTGATTTCAAGGACAAAACACTTGGAGATCAGATCGAATGCACCGATGATGTTGCAGATTGCGCTGCCAAACGCTTCCTTGAACTGCATTTCACCAGCACCCTGCGAGACATTCGGCGGACCTATCAACGGGCCTACAAAGCCTTACTCTTTTCGCATCGCTTGGGTCTATCAGCGAAACCGATAGCAGATGATGGACAGTCTGAACTTGGCTACATACTTGCTCATGCTGAAGACTTCATTGGAACATCATACTATCGAAGTGGCGGAATATTCAATGCACACCATGCGTATTTTGACTTCAACTTCCTCCCTGTGCTTGACAATTACCACCCGCCTGCACCAGCCCAGGATCAACGTGCTCAGCCCTCAGTCAAGAGGCGGCAAGCGCTCTTTGACTGGTGGGAGCGCATCTTCGATTACACGACCATCCGCAGGGAAGCACAGACATCTCCAGAACGTCCTGTCTGGTTGCTCTTCCATGAGGCAGCTGAGAATCACCCAGACGATCCTGCTCATCTGCTCCGCCACATGGGCGTCGACCTTCGCCATGCTACATTGGTCTTGAAATATTACCAGGGCTATGATGTCTCCAGTGCCAACCTGGAAGACGAACGATGGTCAGTTCGGGCTTGGCAGGCAGAGAAGTGGATTCGTTCCTTGTTATTGCACTTTTTCGCTAAGGACATTCGCGACGTTCGGCCCGATCTCTGGGCTTCAGGTGACCCAAGCAAAGTCCTGCCCCCTGAGATACAGTCAGGGAATAAGAACCTAACCAAGTTCTTCCGCGAAGGCTGCATCGAAAATGGCGAACCATACCGATATGAGGACATAAAACAAATCAACGATAGCCTGCGCCAGCGCGCTCGAGCAGCCCTGCTTGCCTACTTGTGCGGTATGAGCCGCGTTTCGCTGCCGTGGGGCATGCATGTACAGGTGGCCCGAGACCTCACTGACCTGCTGCTTCAGAACGTCGAAGCAGGCATTTGCGAGAAGGCGAGCCGGATTGAAGATGCTATCAGCGCTGTACAGACCTTTGTTCAACGTGCCCGGCTTGGCCTTGAACCGGGCTTCATAGTCTCACCAGCCTTTGTGCTGCTCTGGGACCGACGCTTCTCGACCTTCAACATCTGGGAGGCATGCAAGCGCCGCGAAATTTATCGTGAGAACTGGATCCACTGGGACGAACTGCAGAAGGCGCGGAAGACCGAAGCGTTCCGCTTCTTGGAAAGCGAGTTGCGCCGATCGACGTTGACCGTTCCGGTGCCAGGAGGCATGGAGTGGTGGCCTGATGAGCAATCTCCCACCTACTCTTCGCTCAATACACTGCAGGCCCGTGAGCCGGCGGAAATCCGGCTATTCCCCCCTGGGCCCGTGCCAGAGGGTCTCGGTCTGCTCGGCACACCAGAGCGTGACGCACGGCCGTCGTGGCTCGCACCGATTCTCCATGCTGGCATCGAGAGCAATGGTGGCGAAGGCAATAACAACGAGGGTATTCCCATCGTGGAGAGCCCGACAGTTAGTAGCGAAGGACCCATCGCGGTCCACAGTATAGTCACAGGCTCAGAGGTGCCAACGGTTGAGCGTATGCCGCTCTGGATACAGGCAGCCATTCGGCTCGGTACGCGCTTCATTCGTGTTGCGGCTGCTGGCGTGCCACCGGCATCAACGGCATTCGTTCCCAGGAACACCGCGCGCGAAGAGGGCTGCTGTATCGATTGTGACTGGATACAACCGCCCTTTATCGACGAGTATTACTTTTGGCTACAGGACTCCCGCTACTTCGACGAGGTCAGCCAGGACGCAGACCTGAGTGCCCAGCCGCTAGATGATCCCCAGAACGATACTACATACTGGCACCGCGATGAGAAGCTTCCGGGTTTGTTGCACTGGGACTCTGGGCCGATGGTCCACCTTTTCTGGTGCCGATTCCACAATGGCGAGTTTAAACAGCCCCGGCGATCGGACGAGGGCCTACGCATCATGGCTGGTGCAACCCCTCAGCTCGATTTCAAAGGCAGAATTGCCGATTCGCTCAAATTCGAAGTGACAGGGGGACTACCGTTTCCCGGTTATGACCCCACATCGAGTGATAGAGACAAATCACTACCCGGGTTCCGGTACGACATGGCGACGGATTCGACAGTAGTTCTACCTCAGGTGGTGGCTTCTCCCGTTCCGGTGACGACGGGATTCCCAGGCGGACTGAAAGCCTACCCATTCTTCGCATACTTTGCGCCTGGTGCCCAGCTGGAGCCGCCGTCGATGTTCAGTGTGGCTATGTCTGTTGCGGGCACGCTGCGTGCTCATTGCCGATTTGAGGTGGCCCTAAAGTGGTATGAACTCGTCTTCAATCCGCTGCAACAGGATAACACATGGGCACAATGCCCTGATCAGAACACAATGTCTCCACCGAATGATGATATGGAAGGTGATCCGGTCATGATGGTCATGACACCCCTTTTCAGCGGCAGCGATTCCGAGCCCTGTTGCCCCAGTGCACCGGTAAGCGACGTCGTGGCCAGCGATCGCGCGATCATGCTCCAGTACCTCGAAACGTTGCTGCAGTGGGGTGATGCGCTGATGTGTCGGAACTCACCTGAGGTCTTCCAGCAGGCCACAGTCATGTTCAACACTCTGGAGAGAGTCCTAGGTCCACGCCCCGAAGTGCTTGAGCAAGACGATGGGAAGAACTCCATGACTGTAGCCGCCTTCGTGCCGCTCCCTGCGCCACTGAACCCGCGGCTGATGGCGCTGTACGACCGCAAATCGGATCGACTCGCACTCATCCATCACTGCCTCAACGCCTATCGACTGCGTAATGGCCGACCGAACATTGATATGCCGTACTGGGGCAACAGCCTGCTACACGACGGCTGGAAGACCACCGTGCACGTATGCCAAGATGAAGATGACTGGTGCATGTGGTGCTGCAGCCCATATCGCTTTGTCTTCTTTGTGCAGAAGGCGCTGGAGTTGGCAGGTGAGGTGCGGGGGCTCGGGGCAGAGTTACTTGCTGCCTACGAGAAGGGCGACGCCGAATATCTTGCCTCACTTCGGACGACACATGAGAGGCAGCTTCTGCAACTCGTACAGGAGGTGCGCCAGAACCAGTGGCGTGAAGCCGACTGGCAAGTGCAGGCGCTAAGGAAGACTAAGGAAGGCGCACAGACTCGCAAGCGATATTTCGATACACTGATCGCGGACGGGCTCAATGCCGGAGAAACTGGTTATGAAGCCCTTACCGGCGTCTCGATGGCATCCCGTGCTGCGGGCAACGTCTCCGAGGCGATCGCACAGGGTATGGGNNGGGTATGGGTATGGTGCCGGATTTCTGGTTTGGGGTTGCCGGAATCATGGGCTCGCCTCTTGAGTTTCAGCAGCTTCCTCTGGGCAATAAACTGGCCACAGGGTTTGCTACCGGAGCTCGTATCTTGAATGCTCTGGCCGAAATTGCCAACACAAGCGCATCGTTAAGCCTAACCAAAGGTGGCTGGGACCGTCGTGAGGACGAGTGGCGCCACCAAGTGGAGGTCATCGGTATCGAGATAGAGCAGATAGAGCGGCAGATTCTCGCGGCCGAGCGCAGGCGGGATATCGCTATGCGCGAGCTGAATAACCACCAGCAACAGATAGAACACGCCATCGAAGTACAGGACTTTTTGCGCGACAAGTTCACGAGCCATGAGCTCTATCTATTCCTACAGCAGGAGACGGCCGCATTGCACTACCAGGCATATGAGCTGGCGTTGCGTACTGCGCGGAAGGCTCAGCGGGCGTTCAACTATGAACGAGGCTATACAGCGCATACCTTCCTTCCCAGTGACGCATGGGACAACCTCCATGAGGGGTTACTGGCCGGTGAACGACTGCAATTGGCTCTACGCCAGATGGAGAAGGCCTATATCGATGCCAACTGCCGTGAGTACGAGCTGACCAAGCATATTTCCCTGCGTCTCAACTTCCCGTTGGCTTTCCTGTGCCTCAAGGCGACCGGCTACTGTGAGATTGAAGTACTTGAGTGTATGTTCGATCATGACTATCCCGGCCACTACATGCGCCGCATCAAGAACGTGACACTGACAATTCCGTGCGTAGTGGGACCGTACATAGGAGTGCACTGCCGCTTGACGCTCCTGAGCAGCAAAACGCGTGTGGATCCACGCCTAATCGATCCTCCAGCTTCTTGCTGCGGGGATGGTAAGCCAAAGAATCGCTATGAGACTCTACCCGACGATCCACGTGTTGTTAAACTATATGCAGCTACCGAGGCCATTGCCACTTCCAGCGGCCAGAATGACTCAGGAATGTTCGAGCTCGACTTCCGTGACGAACGCTACTTGCCCTTCGAATTTGCAGGTGCAGTCAGCCGCTGGCGTATCGAGCTCCCGCAGGAGAACAACCAGTTCGATGTAGATACCATCAACGATGTGGTTCTGCACCTGAACTATACCGCACGCGAGGGGGGAGAAGTACTGCGAAAAGCAGCCAACGAGGTTGCGCAGCAGTACCTACCCGGCAATGGTCTGAGGTTCTTCGACATCAAGCACGAATTTCCAGACGCATGGCAAATCTTCCAGGGTAACTCTGATGATAGTGACAAATCACCGAAACAACTCAGCCTCCGGTTAAACCGCAACATGTTCCCGTTCCTTCCCGGTCAAAGGGATCTGGAGATCAACCGGTTAGAGCTCTTCTTCGAAGCTACGGGAGCAAAGCCGAGTGCTCATAAGATCATCGAGTTCCAGGTTGGTCAAAGGACCGGACATATAAGTGAAGATCCATGCGAAGGTAATATACGGAATATCTACTGCATCGCTAGTGCCGAGTGGCCAAGTTTCTATCATGGAGTTCTCGATATTCGATTGGGGCCACTGAGTCAGAGTGGGTATGACGACCTCGGGACGTTCATTATCCCGCACGATATTGACGAGATCTCACGTGCTTTCCTATTCTGTGGCTACAATGCCACGTGGGCGCAGTCTGATGCGAGGACATCGCCAAGGTGATGATACAAAATGCAAATGTGTGGTGGTTTTCGTGTAAGGTCTGATGGTCAGCCAGTAGTTCAATCCTCAAAGGAGACTGCTGCACAAGATCGAACCCAAAACCCAGGTAATGCTGCAGATAGTAAAGCAGCACCCGCTCAAAGTGGATTTTCCTCTTCTATATCACTCCCGAAAGGCGGAGGAGCGATTCGCGG
>LGVE01082660.1_pt1 | contig 9888 bp, 7 predicted proteins | sample 469871 | NCBI WGS metagenome assembly LGVE01 (sample SAMN03893561, study PRJNA290197) | marine sediment metagenome | material: sediment; isolation source: combined push core samples #3730, #5133, and #5579 collected at Hydrate Ridge | place: Pacific Ocean: Hydrate Ridge | reverse complement strand
TGGGAGGAAGGCGGAGCCATTATAGGAGCCTCTACCAAAATGATCGAATTGATAGCCCAGGATTTGGGTTTAACTGTTGAATCGAAATCCATGGGCTCGTGGGCAAATGCCCAAAACGCTATTAAGGCAGGAACTGCTGATGTTATTTTTGGTATTTATTATAATGATGTTCGCGCCCAATATATGAATTATATTAAACCATCGTACATGCTGGACCCGGTTGTACTAATTGTTCCCAAGGGAAAAGCCTTCAGATTTACTAAGTGGTCTGATCTCATCGGGAAAAAGGGTGTGACTAATAAAGGAGAAAGCTATGGGCCCGAATTCGATGCATATACAGCCGATAAGTTGGACGTAATACGAGGCGACGGAATAGAAAAGTGCTTCGAAATACTTCTACAGGGTAAGGCAGAATATATGATTGTCGGATTGTATCCGGGTATGGCTGAAGCAAAGAAAATGAAAGCTTGGAACAAGATCGAATTTCTTCCCAGGCAGATGAACGCTTTCAAAATGTATGTGGCATTTTCTAAAAAATCGCCATGTTATGCCAAGTACCACCGCATTTTCAGCGAAAAAATACAGGACATGGTCAAAAACGGTACCGTGCAAACATTGCTGATCTTATCCCAGGCCGAATGGGACAACCAATTAAGCAGGTAAAGTCTGAGTAAATTTGACATTTTAAGCGCCGATGCATCCCGCCTGACTGCGTCGCGAAAGCTCGGAATATCTTGATATTCCTGCACTTTCGCGACTTGTCAGACGGGCGCCTCAACACTTAAAATTGCCAACTTATTTTTGTGCGAACCCTTAGAAAAAAATAAACTGAATATAGAGCAGATTCATCTTTTCAGATTCAATGAGAAAGGAGGTGAATTTTACGAAGTTAACTCACAATTTCGGCAAAAATAGATAATAGATAAGGAAGGAGGTTATGATGAAAAAAAATTCTCTGCATCTAAAGTATGCGTTGGTTTCAGTAATAGCTCTTTCTATGGTCTTTGTTTTCGCACTTCCGGGCCAGGCAGGCAAATTTAAGAAAGAGTACAAGATGACACTAAATGTAGGTCCTCAATTTTATTGGGGAATGGGGGCTGTCAAATTTGTTGAGCTGGTGAAGCAAAAGACAAACGGCCAGATTAATATCAAGCCTTATTATGGGAGCGCTCTTCTTAAAGGGGCGCAATTAAAGTCACCCCAAATGGTGGCCACTGGCGTGATTGATTGTGCATATGAATCCACAATCAATTCCTCTCCGGTCATGCCGGAAATGAACATCTTTTCTCTTCCGTTTTTCATCAACAACTTTGAAAACCTTGACAAGATGGAATACGGACAGACAGGAAAGGCCATCTTCGAGGTCATGGATAAAAAGGGTTTAGTGGGGCTTGCATGGGCAGAAAACGGATTCAGGCAGGTCACCAACAGCAAAAGGGCTATACGAAGTCCCCAGGACTTGAAAGGTCTGAGGCTCCGTGTTGTGGGAAGCCCTATTTTTATTGATACCTTCAGGCAATTAGGCGCCGATCCGGTCAATATGAACTGGGGCGACGCGGTGACCGCATTCCAGCAGGGTGTGGTGGATGGCCAGGAAAATCCTGTTGGCATCCTTATCCCTGTGCAGATCTGGCAGTACCACAAATATGCAACCTTCTGGAACTATCTTGTGGACCCTGTGATTATTTATTGGAACAAAAAACAGTTTAGCGCCTTCCCCAGGGATATTCAAAAAGCGATCCGGGAGGCCGCTGTGGAATCGGCCCGGTTCGAAAAGGCTCTCTGTCGTGCAGGGCTTGATGGGGACAAATCCTTAAACATCCTGAAGAATGAGTTTAATTATACCATGAAGGTCCCAAATCCCGTTAAATATGCGGAGAGTAAGGGTATGACCGTCACCTTTCTTTCGGATGCGGGTCGAAACGCGTTTATAGAGGCCACAAAACCCCTCTATGAAAAATGGATCCCCAAGGTTGGGAAAGATCTGTATGAAAAGGCAAAAGCGGATATGGGAAAGCCATAGGATTGTCGATTTATGATTGATCCGGCACTCCGCATTGCCCCCTTGTGGCAATTGAGCATTTTTCAAAGGTCTCAATGTCGTGGTGTCGGATTATTTTGATAAGAGGAAACCCCATGGATCAGACAAACAAGCGGATTAGAATAGATCATTTGATAGTGGCCATCTTATTCTTTTCCATGGCATCTATTGCCTTCATTAATGTGCTCAGCCGCTATCTGTTTCACTTTTCCTTTGCCGCGACAGAGGAGATTACAATCAATCTCTTTGTCTGGATCACCGTGATCGGTTCAGGCATTGCCTTTGAGCGCGGCGGCCAGCTCGGAATGGTCACTCTCTATAATATCTTTCCCAAAAAATTCAAGAAATTGGTAATCCTTTTCAGTTCGGGATTGAGCGCCCTGCTTTTCCTTCTTGTTGATATCTATACAATCCAGGCCATATATCACGAACTCACAATATTTCACGCAACCTCTGCGGCCTTGGCTATCCCAGTTTGGATCTACTATATTGGCGTTCCTGTTTTTTCCATTTTTGTATTTGCAGGAATTTACAGGGATGCATCCACTAAGTTAGGTGGGCTCAAGAAGGAGATAGGCCGGTAATGGACATCGTGGTTATTTCACTGACCTTTCTATTGCTCATGGCCTTAGGTATCCCCATAGGGACATGCCTGGGTATAGCCGCAGTAGTCACCATCATGACATTTGACCTTGGAATAGGCATGTTAGGGGTGAATTTTTCTACAGGTATTGCATCGTTTCCCCTGCTTGCAATACCTTTTTTTGTCCTGGCCGGCGTCATTCTTGAAAAGGCCGGACTTGCAGCGACCATTTCCCATTTTTTTGAACTCCTGGTTGGGAAAATGGTGGGCGGCCTGGCAATAGTGTCCGTGTTTACCTGTATGTTCTGGGGAGCGCTTTCCGGTTCAGGGCCTGCAACAACAGCAGCAGTGGGATTGATACTTCTGGCCCCCATGATAAGGCATGGATATGATAAAAACTTCGCCGGCGCAACAATAGCCAATTCTTCCGACCTCTCCATCATCATACCACCGAGTATTGCATTTATTATTTATGGAAATATAACCAGTGTCTCGGTGAGCGCCCTTTTTGTTGCCGGTATTATTCCCGGTCTCATCACAGGGGCCGGGACGGTCCTTGTGGCATATCTTATATCAAGAAAAAGAGGTTATCGTGGTCTGGATAAAAGAGGAACTCCGAAAGAGATCCTAATTGCTCTAAAAGATTCCATATGGGCTATCCTCACGCCGGTTATCATTCTGGGCGGAATTTACGCTGGCATATTTACCCCCACAGAGGCTGCGGTTGTAGCGGTCTTCTACAGCCTGTTTGTGGCCGTGTTTGTCTACCGGTCTATCTCTTGGCGTGATCTTATAGGGATCATGGTTGATGCCAGCGTTACGAGTTCTGTTATTATGTTCCTCGTGGTCTTTGCGGGGATCTTTACCTGGGCAGCCTCTGTTATCGGCATTATCGATCTGGCGGCAAATGCTATTATAAAAATATCGCCTAACGCAGTGGTCATGATCATCCTGGTAAACCTGTTGCTCCTGGCCCTGGGAATGATTCTGGATGCAATCTCTATCTCTTATCTCATCATGCCCATACTTATTCCGGTGCTGACCACGTTCGGGATTGATCCCTTATGGTATGGCGTTATCTTTATCTCGGCCCTGGCTATTGGCCAGGCAACCCCTCCTGTAGGCGTCAATCTATTTACGGCGGCCAACCTGATAAAGGGTGACGTGGACTCTGTGGCCAAACAGGCGATCCCGTTTGTGATCATGGATGCTATTGTTCTAATTATTCTGTCACTAATGCCCTGGTTGTCCATGTATCTACCAATTAAGGCGGGACTATATAGCCCGTAACAGGCGAGAGGGCTTAAAAGACTTAGTCTGTTCTTGGCTCTTGCACGGTAAAATCTTACGGATTATGACATGGGATATAGGGGAAAGGGACTCAATATCATTTACCGGCATCGGACCTGATTTCGGCCCTCTGCCTTTGCCTTGTAAAGCATTTTATCGGCAGCGGCAACAAAGGAAATAAGAGCGGCGTCTGAAAAAGCACCGCTTGGGAACACCGAACTTACCCCGATGCTTATGGTAACATAATCAAGAGGAACGGATTGCGCATGCGGAATCTTGAGCAGCTCGACATTGCTGCGCATGACTTCGGTAATTGTCATGGCGCCGGATATATCGGTCTCAGGAAGAATCGCTATGAACTCTTCCCCGCCATAGCGGGCAACAAAATCAGTCGGCCTGCGGATTGAGTTCGTCAGGGCCTGTGCCACTTCTTTAAGGCATGTATCCCCGCGGCCATGTCCATAGGCATCATTGTACTGTTTAAAAAAGTCTATATCCATGATTGCGACGGAGATCTGGGTCTTGTTCCTTACAGCCCTGCGCCATTCCTTATCGAAAGTCTCCTTAAACTTCTGGCGGTTGGGAATCTCGGTTAACACGTCGATGCTTGCCATTTGCCGCAACATATCCGCCTGCCATTTCATTTTAAGGTGAACCTTTACACGGGCCCTAACTATAGCTGCTTTGAATGGCTTGGTAATATAATCCACTGCGCCGAGGTCAAATCCCTTGGCCTCGTCACCCTCTTCTTTCATCGCCGTAATGAAAATCACAGGGATATCTTTGGTCTGCTCGTTTTCTTTCAGTTTTTTGCATGCTTCGTATCCGTCCATCTCCGGCATCATGATATCCAGTAATATCAGGTCCAGTGGCTTTGATTTAGCCCGTTCGATGGCCTGTTTCCCGTCTTTAGCGACAATTATCTTGTAGTCAGGTTTCAGGATGTCAACAAGTATGTTGAGGTTGAACCGCTCATCATCAGCGATCAGGATCTTTTGCTTATCCTTTTTCTGCATGTGTGTCCTCCAATGGAATGTTCAGAGATCCGGCAAGTCGCATAAGTGTGTTCCGAGCATCTTCGAAATCATAACTGTCTATCTGCTCCTGTAGTTTATCCACATACTCACCGTGCCCTGACATGTTAATATTGTCCCGAAGCGCCTCAAAACATTCTTCGGAACCTGCATCGCCTTCCTGCAAAAGGCCCATCAATTTCACCATCAAATCCCCGACCTTTTCCAGATCAACATTTCGGCCATCCTCAGGCTCGGGTACGTCCTCATGAGAGTCACCGGCCGGCGCAAACATCGCCTCAATTGATTCCAACACTTCATTCAGTGATCCTGTCAATCCAACTAAAAGGGCCTGTTTGTCGTCCCTGGTATCGTGAATGAACGCCTCTTCCAGAGCTGAAGCCTTTTTCATCAAATCTTCCGCCCCAATGGTAGCGGCGACACCCTTAATCGTATGCGCCCTGCGTTGAACATACTCTGTTTGCACCTTTGACAGGGCTTCTGTTATCTCCTGTGCCGCTTTCCGGTAATCCTTGTGGAATTCAAGTAGCAGTTTCTTGAAGAATCCCTTTTTCCCTCCGACGTTTTTCAGGCCTTCGCGCATGTTAATGCCGGGAAGCTCCACAGGAAGCTCATCGCGGTCTTCTTCAGAGGGCGGCTGACCTTTGCTCACTGGAGTGCTTCGCTTGCCGGGCTTTATCCATTTTGTTAAAACAGCATATAGTTCTTCAGTCTTTATCGGCTTTGACAGGTAGTCATTCATTCCCAAATTAAGACACTTTTCGCGTTCTCCGGCCATGGCATGAGCAGTTAAAGCAACAACCGGCAACGAGTCAAAGCCGGGCTCTTTCCGGATAATCCGCGTTGCCTCGTGCCCATCCATTTCCGGCATCTGGATATCCATCAGGACCAGGTCAAATTTTGACATCTTTACTGCCTGAACGCCTTGTTTACCATTATTGGCAACGGTTACAACAAACCCGGCCTGTTCCAGAAATTCAGTTGCTACCTGCTGATTGATTGGGTTGTCTTCAACCAAAAGAATCCTGGCTCCCTCAATAGATTTTAATGCTTCGGATTCGTCCGTAATTTGTACAGACGCACGGGCTGTTAGGCTTATTTCTTCTCCAAATATTTCCATGATTGTATCATAAAGCAAAGATGGATTTACCGGCTTGATGAGAAAACCTTCAATTCCCGCGTCTTCCGCCTGCCGCTTGATCTCTTCACGCCCATAGGCAGTCACCAAGAGCACTGGTATGTTAGATAGCTTTGGGTTTTCTTTTATTCGTCTTGTCGTCTCTATTCCGTCCATCCCAGGCATTCTCCAATCCATGAGTACCAGCTCATACGGGCTGCCGTTTTCGGCTTTTTCCAATTCTGAAAGCGCTTCCTGGCCGGATGCCGCTTCTGTCGTTTCAAAAGAAAATAACGAACACATATCGTTAAGAATCTGCCGTGACGTAAGGTTGTCATCGCAAATCAAAACACGAAGCCCTGACATTTTATCCGGGATTATATACTGCTTCTTCTCAACTTCAGCCTGAAAACCAAACACGGCTGTAAAGTAAAATGTGCTGCCCTTTCCCGGTTCGCTTTCCACCCAAATCTTTCCGCCCATCATTTCAGTCAATCGTTTGGATATCGCCAACCCCAATCCGGTTCCCCCATATTTCCTGGTAGTGGAGACGTCTGCCTGGCTAAAAGATTGGAATAGCCTATCAATTTGCTCCTGTGACATTCCGATGCCGGTGTCTCTGACTGAAAACTGGAGCATCACCTGGTTGGATTCTTCGCCCATGGCATCAGCCCCCAGTTCCGTGCTGACTACAACCTCTCCTCTATCAGTAAATTTGATTGCGTTGTTGCTCAGATTAAGTAGGATTTGCCCAAGCCTTAACGGATCACCGACCAGATATAGAGGGACTTGCGGGTAAGTATTGAACAACAATTCAAGGCCTTTTTCCTCAACTTTTAGACCAAGCAGATTGGAAAAGTTCATTAATACCTCCTCCAGATTAAAATTTATCGACTCCATGGTCAGTTTGCCTGCTTCAATCTTGGAAAAATCAAGGATGTCATTGATAATTCCAAGAAGAGAGTCACCGGATAACGATATCTTTTGTATATAATCACGCTGCCTCGCGGTTAATTCGGTCTTCAACGCCAGGTCACTCAGCCCGATAATGGCGTTCATCGGCGTCCTGATTTCGTGACTCATGTTGGCAAGAAAATCGCTCTTGGCCTGAGTGGCAGCCTCGGCTTCTTTTTTAGCCGTGTTCAATGCCTTCTCGACCAGCCTGCGTTCTTCGATTTCTCCGACCAACCTCTTGTTGACATCGTCCAGTTCTTTGGTCCGCTTATCTATGTGCTGCTGCAGAAGGATATTACGTTCGAACATCAAATAGGAATCGCCAGCGGAATCAGCGCTTCTTTCCACCCTCTCCATAAGAATTTTCTTGACCTTCTCGCTTTTGGCCAACTTCTTCTCAAGACCTTCTATGCTTTGCTTCAGTTCTTTAACCTGTTCCTGCAACTTCTCACTTTCAATCATTCCGTATCTCCGATGGCTACCCCTGTCAGTGTCTGATTAACATGGATTGCATTGATCTGTTCACCATAAGTGCTGAATCCTACAAAATTATAATCCTTTATTAGCTCACATACGGCATCAATTATTTTCTTTTCCTTTATCTCCAGCCGCCTCAGGATGCAATCAAAGCCAAGAATTAATTTTAGGTTCGGGATTTGTTTTTTGACCTCCAATAGTTGATTTTCCAGGTTTCTAACAAGGTCAACCCCTTCAGCAATGGTCAGGACCAGACCGTTATCAATGGCACAGTAGAATGACAAGCTCTTGTCTTTATTCACATTTTGAATGGAGCGGACGTAATATTCATCACCAATGCTCAACATGACCGGATGATTGGAAAAAACTACGGGTGTGAGATCGTCTATCTTAAGCCCGAGTGCTTCAGCATACTCATCCGCTGCTGGTTCGCCATTGATTTCCATTACACACCGGTTTACCGGGTCTGCTTCGGTAATCACCAGTTTTTCTTCAGTCGGCTGAAAATGCTGTGTTTTAAAGATGTAAAACGGCAGTGTGGTCTCCATGAGGACAAAGATTGCTGCATCAGAAATAAAACACCCGTTTGTATAGACCTTGGTTGTTTTGAATTCAAGGTCGTCACCGGCCGAGCCGCCAACGATGGACATCCCTTCAAACTGGCTGTGTAGAAAACTTATGGTCTTCTCCTCCAGCATGGACATGCCATCGATCAGCAAAAAACCAAACATCCTATCCTTGTTAAAGGCGGAAGAAAAGCTGAGTTCTTCACGGATGGATCTTGCCATGGCTTCTGCCTCCTTCTCCGAAAATTGACTCAGGGGGGAGATAAAACGGGGATGTACCTTTAATGCCTCAGTCGCGAAGCTGACGCCGGCGAGACTGCCCTCATGATAGCCGGTCGACGTGATTTCCCCGGCCGTGGTGCAACCGATAAGAGTACATGAAAATCGGGCTTTGAGGGCGTTGCCCATCCTGTCCATGTCATATTTTGACGAACAGAAAAATATCACCACCTCCGCATCCGGTTGATATATTAGGTCATACAATTCCTGAACCGCCTGCTCCTCATCCTTGGCAAATGAGACGCCATTCTTTACCTCAAGCTTTGTATTTACTGACATCAGATTTCCTCCTTAAATTAGGTGATTAGATCATATTTAATAAATTATTACATATTCTTATCTTGCTTACAAGTATTTATGTGGTTAGGTGAAAGAATACCGAAAAACCGGTACAGGGCCGATTCCGGTTGGTAAATAAGTAACCTGTTCGGGGAATTTATGTGACTTGGGGTCAAGTCTGCTCTTGACTCTTGTGTGGTAAAATGTTACGGATTATGACATGGCACGTCCACTCAGAATAGAGTACCCTGGCGCATGGTACCATGTGATGAACAGGGGTAGAAGAACCGAAAAAATATTCCGTGACAGACATGACTACCAGGTATTTATCAAGCTTCTTGAAGAAAGCTCGGAAATGTGGAATATTCGGGTTGCTGCCTACTGTCTTATGACAAACCACTATCATATTCTTATACAAACACCGGATGCGAATATTGCACGGAGCATGCGGCATATCAATGGCGTATACACACAGAGATTTAACAGAAGGCATCACTATGATGGGCAGCTCTTTCGTGGCAGATACAAGTCAATTCTTGTTAGCGGTGACAGGTATCTTTTGCAACTTGTCAGATACATACATCGCAATCCTGTAAAGGCAGGCATTGCAAACAAGCCTGATGATTATCCCTGGAGTAGCCATAAGGGCTACCTGTCTGTTGCAAAAAAATGGAAGTGGTTTCATAAGGAATTCATTTTTTCGATGCTCACAAAAAAGAGGGAGGAGTGGGTGAAAGAATACCGGAGGTTTGTTGCCATTGAGAATGATGAGAAAATAGCCGGTGTATTTGAACATAAGAAATGGCCGTCGGTCCTGGGGCCCGAAAGGTTTATTGACTGGGTTAAGGGTAAGTACTATGCCGTAAAATCTGATCAGGAGGTTCCACAGGCACAAGACCTTGCCCCTGAAGCTGATTCGATAATAAACGCAGTGTGTAAGTTTTATAATGTTAGCAGGGATGAGCTGTATAGATCAAGAAGAGGGCGGTTTAATGAGCCTAGGAACGTAGCCATATTCCTAAACCGAAAACTAAGACGTGACAGCCTAAAGGAGATAGGCCGCCAGTTTCAGATGGAAAAGTATAGCTCTATAAGCAGCATCATCGAAAGAATGAAGAAACAGATGTTGACGCATTCAACCCTTAAGAGGCGTGTGGATATTGTGGCTGAGAGGGTGAGCAGGAGCCAAGAGCAGACCCCATCTTTTCAGCCCGCAGGTTAAATCGATATCTTCAATATTTATAGCGATCAGGGTCGATGTTCGCAGC
>LGVE01041312.1_pt2 | contig 9903 bp, 5 predicted proteins | sample 469871 | NCBI WGS metagenome assembly LGVE01 (sample SAMN03893561, study PRJNA290197) | marine sediment metagenome | material: sediment; isolation source: combined push core samples #3730, #5133, and #5579 collected at Hydrate Ridge | place: Pacific Ocean: Hydrate Ridge | reverse complement strand
CTCTGATATCTGCGAAATCGCTCGTGACGAAAACGGGGATCACTGGTGTGTTTTGTTCAGGACTCGCAGTCTGAAGATGCGAAGATGCACACTGGAGAGGAAAGATGGAAGCTATGTTCATGTGTTGAAAAACGCTTCCCTTCTCCATGACTCCAATGGCAATACCATCGGTGCCGTTGAGACATTAACGGACATCACTGAGATCATTCGAAAAGATCATCAAATCGAAGCGTTTCAGCATGAAATTCGTTCACAAGACGGCTTTCATGGGATCCTGGGTTCCTCCGCTTCAATGCAAAAAGTCTTCAGCCTGATTGATAGTGCCACACGGTCTGATGCACCTGTGATCATTTTTGGAGAAAGCGGAACCGGGAAAGAACTTGTTGCAGGGGCTATCCATGAGACCGCGGCTCGCAGAAGAAAGCCTTTTGTGAAAGTGAATTGTGCCTCCCTCAATGAATCCCTGTTAGAGAGCGAACTGTTTGGGCATGTCAAAGGGGCCTTGTACTCTGGGCCAGGGATAGCGGTATATAACCTGTTTCACATAGAGGCGGAGAAAACCATATTGTTCTACGAAAGGGTCATCAATAAAACAAATCTACAACAGTAAAAACCCCGATTTGCTTGAAAAAGCCCTCAAAAAGGGTTTAAAAGTGTCCTGAATAGGCCACACAAGTGGCATGCATGTCTCTTCTATTTTCATCAACCTAAACCTAAAATACGAGTTCAACGCCGGGTATGGTTAATTCTTCATCTGTGATTGACCTTAAGGGAGGACGGCTCGCTACATCCACCCCTGGCTGATACTTGAAAATACCGTAAAGTTCCTTATTTAACATAAAGATTAATCGGGTTAAAGGTATGCCGGCAGGGCATGCATCTTGACATTGACCACAGTTCAGACAAGAATCCATGACATGAGCGATCCTTATCATGGGGAACATTGCATTAGGTGGCACTTCCCCAGGCATAACTACGCCTCTATCAGCTTCTAAGATACAATCCTTGCAATAGCATATGGGGCAAGCATCCCGACATCCATAGCATTTAATGCATTGGCTGAACTGCCCCCACCAGTAATCAAATTTCTCCTCAATAGCCATATTCTTAAGCGGAGCAAAATCTGTTTTCTCCCACTTCAGGGCTGACTCGATTGCCTCTTGCTCTTTCTCTTTCCTCTCCTTTATAGCTTTGTCGTCCGCGTGTTCAACGGCTATATAGCCGGCTTTGATCGCTTCTTCGAAAAGTTCAGCGCCCTTATCGGAGCAAATTTCCACAAATGTTGCTTTCTTGTTACTTGTCCCCCACTTTCCACAGGCAATATCCGCCATGGTGGGAATCTTAATTTCACACCTTCGGCAGTTCTCCCTGCGCCCATATCCCTTCTCCTCCAGCGCTTTTAAATCTTTTGTTTTTTCGGTTCCATCCTTCAGCATGATAATAAGGTTGCCATCTTCGATGTCCTCGTGAATAATATTCAGAGGGTCAACTCCAAACTCTTCGATGATTGTCCTTTTAGCCACCACCGGAGATAGTGTGCCGCTACAGTTCAGACCTATGAGGAACAGGTTATCAAGGTTGACCTGCTCCCTCTTAACTAACTCAATGGTCCCTCTGATATCGCAAGGCTTTCCCACTACAGCCAATTTCATATCAAAAGCGCCCCCAAGGTATTCCTTGAGAAATCGTGCAATATTAGGAGAAGAACAATGCAATGACCCGGCTGTCTCAATTAACTCACTTGGATCAGTAATTAAGACAGGGCCGCCATCGTATCTATCGTCACCCCTTGCTTTTACCGCCAGCACTGCATCTACTCGTTTAGTATCCAGCACAAACTTGAGCAAGGACGTAACTATCCCACCATTTTCTGATCTATTCAGAATCTCACTATCTGAAGACCAGGCCAGGTACATGTCTCCTTTCACCGTTTCACCTCCAGCCTGACAGCACACACTTTAGTTTCAGCACACTTGCAACTGGGATCTAATGCTGAGTTTGTTAGCACATTGGCACAGGAATCGGCAAAATGGACGGGAATGAACAGCAATCCTGGTTGTACGTTATCAGTAACCCTGGCTTCGGCTTCAATGCTGCCTCGCCTTGTCTCCAGAGTAACGATATCCCTATCTTTGACTCCTGCCTTAATAGCATCCTTGGGATTGACCTCAACAAAGCCCCGAGGAACCTCATTCATTAGCTTTGGGGTCCTCCTTGTCATATGTCCGGTATGGTAATGAAATATACTTCTTCCAGTAGTCAGAAAGTAGGGGTATTCTTCATCCGGCATCTCTGCCGGGGGCTTATACTCCACAGGCTGAAAATGACCGAGACCATCAGGTGTGCCAAATTTCTCCAAGAACATCGTAGGTGTGCCCGGATGCTCTTCTGAAGGGCAAGGCCAGTGAATTCCTCCTACCGTCTTTTCTAGCCGTTCATAGGTTATTCCCTTATACTGGGGAATACAGCTTCTTATCTCTTCAAATATTTCGCCGGCAGAACTGAAACTGAATTTATCCTTATGGCCCATCCTTTCGGCTAGTTGGCTTACAATCAGCCAGTCAGGCTTGGTTTCGCCGGGAGTGTCGATGAACTTATTTATCTTTTGCACCCTTCTATCTACGAAAGTATGGGTGCCCTCTCGTTCCACCCAGGTAGCAGCCGGTAGCACTACGTGAGCAAGCCTAGCTATCTCAGTGAGGAATATGTCCTGAACAACTATGAAATTCATATTCTGCAACACCTTCTTCACATTATTAACATCGGGCACCACCATCATGGGATCCCCGCCAATCATATAGAGAAACTTGCAGTTATATAGCTGGTCAATATAGGTCATACCGGGCTTAGTGGGCAGATTGCTCACTCCCCAAGCATCCTCGAAGAATTTTGCCGCCTCCTCACTTACACGCTTAAATCCAGGATAGAAGACACACAGGCAACCCATATCACCGCTGCCCTCACCATTTATCTGGCCTCTCATTGAGTTTACCCCACTCCCAGGCTTACCGGCATGCCCACAAAGAAGGGCCAGGTCAGCGTGAAGCTTGACATTATCTCCACCAACGGTGTGCTGGCATATACCCTGGTTATAGAGTATGCACCCTCTCTCTGCCCTGGCATAAGTAATTGCCGCCTCTCTAATCTTTTCTATAGGAACACCGGTAAGTTCCTCTGCTTGCTTTAAATCGATTTTGGAGAGAAAATTGCGCAATTCATCTAATCCGGCGGTTCTCGTTGCAATGAACTCTTTATTCTCTAGCCCCTCAGCCAGAATAATGCTCATCATGGCATTTATCAGGGCTGCATCCGTGCCTGACTTTAACTGCAAGTGGATATCAGCTAAGTATCTCGCTGTAGCTGTATTTCTAGGATCTGTATAAATAACCTTTGCCCCCCTGTCTTTCGCTCTGAGCACCCTCCTGCTTATCATGGGAAAGGTTTCCTTCAGATTAACACCGGCAAGAAAGATACAGTCGGCAAGCTCAATTTCAAGTTGAGAGGTCTGCATCACCCCAGAGCCCATTGTAGGAACTAACCCGGCTACTGCCGACGAGTGACATAATCTACCGCAGTATTCCACATTATTGGTGCCCATAACCACACGGGCAAATTTTTGAATCACATAAGCATCCTCATTACTATTCCTGCACGAGGCGATAAGGCCAAACTTCTCCGGGGCAGCCTCCTTTAGTTTGGAGGAAACCAGGTTAAGCGCCTCCTCCCAGGAGCTTTCCTTAAAGACACCGTTCTTTCTCACTAATGGCATTTTCAGCCTGTCTTCACTATAGATGTACGCATAGGCATTCTTACCTTTGGGGCAATTTGCCCCCTCGTTCACCGGATGCTCCTTCCATGGCTCTTGTCCGATTATCCTTCCGTCTTTGATTACAAGATATATTCCGCATCCGCAGCTACAATAAGGACAAATTGTAGGCACATATTTAATGTCCATTCCGCCTCCTGTTAAATGGGCTTGGCCCAAGTTCTTTTATCGTTTGGGTGAAGCTCATGACTGTCTCGGCAAACTTTGGTCCTTCAGATGCCGCTATCCATTCTAACCTAAGCCTCTCAGGTCTTATCCCTATAGCTTCAAGAAAAGGCTTCAGTCCCATGACCCTTCTTCTGGCAGCCAAGTTGCCCTTCAGATAGTGGCAATCTCCAGGATGGCAGCCGGCAACTAAAATGCCATCCGCACCAATAGCGAAAGCGTTAAGTATTAAAAGGTCACTAACCCTCCCGGAACACATTACCCTTACTACCCTTATATCAGGTGGATATTGGAGCCTGCCCACTCCGGCAAGGTCAGCGCCGGCGTAAGAACACCAGTTACAGCAAAAGCCAACAATTTTGGGCTCAAACTTATTCTCATTCACTTATCATGCCTCCTTTACATTTTCACTTTTCTTAACTTCTTTCGATAAGAAGAAATCCTCAACCTTATTCCCCCGAGAAGTCAGGCCTTCTCATCAATGATAAATGAAATGATATCAACTTGCTGCCTCCAGAAAGGCACCGGTCATAGACAGCATCTGTTCTCGCATGAATCCCCTCTGCTGGACAGCCCCTGATGGGCAAGCGGCCGCACAGGCCCCACAGCCCTGGCACAGAATCTCGTTCACCCTGGCTACCCTGGTTTCTATATCTACCTTGATGGCGGCATAAGAACAGATCTGCTCACAGATACCACATCCCGCACAGATATCCTCATTTACCGAGCTAACAATACCCTCGGCCATAACCTCATCCTTAACCAGGACAGTAATTGCACGGGATGCCGCTGCCTTTGCCTGGGAAATAGTTCCTTCTATTAACTTGGGAGAGTGGGCCAATCCACAGACAAATATCCCTGCGGAAGAAAAATCTACAGGCCTCAGCTTTGCATGAGCCTCCATGAAAAAGCCATCCTGATTCGTAGCCACCTTAAAGAGCTTTGAAAGCACACCATTATCATCCTGCGGTACGACAGCCGAGGCCAGGGTTATAATATCGCTATCTATCTCCACAGGCATCTTGATTACCTGATCTGTAACAATCACCTTTAATTTCCCACCCCTTTTTTCAACCGTGGGTTTATCATCTATTTCGTAAGGGATAAAATGAATACCTTTGGATCGCGCCTCTCTGTATAAATCTTCTCTTTCTCCATAGGTTCTTATATCCCTGTAGAGTATAAAGATGTCCATATCAGGGTTTAATTGTTTTAGGGCCAACGCACTGTGGATGGAATGGGTGCAGCACACCTTGCTGCAATAAGGCCTGCTTGGCTCCCTGGAGCCAACACACTGGATAAAAACAGCACTGTTTACCTCCTTCAGCCTGCTGGCATTGTGCATAATTTCCTGATCCAGATCCAAAGATAACAAGATATTGGGATCTTCACCGTAGAGATACTCTTCAGGCTCGTAACTCTTTGCCCCATTTGCTATAATAGCCGCGCCGTAACTCACCTCTGTTTCTTTACCCCTGGCATTGACCAGTTTGGATCGAAAATTTCCTATAATGCCATCTACCTCCTTGATTTCAGTCTGCAAATGCACATCAATCAGTGGATGGTCAGTAACTCTTTTAACCATTTGTTCAAGATAGGGCTGTACACTTTCATCCTTCCATGTGGTATGTAATCTAAAAGCATGACCGCCCAGTCTATCCTGCCTCTCTATTAAACAGGCATTAAATCCCTGTTCGGCCAGTTCCAAGGCCGCTGTCATCCCGGCCACGCCCCCACCGACAACCAGGGCTTCCGGGCAGACCGGCTGGGGGACTGGATAAAGCTGCTCCAATCTAGCCGCCTTTGCCACTGCCATATGTACCAGATCCTTTGCCTTTTCCGTGGCCCGTTCCGGCTCCTGCATGTGGACCCACGTACATTGATCCCGGATATTGGCCATCTCAAACAGATAGGGATTAAGGCCGGCTTCCCTGCATGTCTCTCTGAATAATGCCTCATGTGTTCTCGGTGTACATGATGCTACCACCAACCTGTTTAAACCCCTTTCCATAATGACCTGTTTAATCTTTGCCTGGGTATCTTCCGAACACGAGAAGAGATTATCTTCTGCATATTCCACATGTGGAAGAGTCTTTGCGTATTCAACAATCGCAGGTACGTCTGCTACCCCGCCTATGTTTATGCCGCAGTGGCAGATAAAGACGCCGATTTTTATTGGTTCTTTACTAACATCCCGTTCAGGCGGATACTCCTTTGTCTTGACTCTGGTCCCCCTTACTTCTGAAAGGGCAGAGGTAGCCGAGGCTGCAGCCGCACTTGCCTGGGCAACGGTATCGGGGATATCCTTGGGAGCCTCAAGAGTTCCACATACATAGATCCCCGCTCTTGATGTGCTAACAGGTTCAAAACTACTGGTGTGCACAAAATTGTAGTGGTCCAGCTCAATGCCGAGTTTATTTGCCAGGTCAATAGAGTCTTGATGTATATCCATGCCTACTGATAAGACTACTATATCAAAGTCTTCCTGCACCCTTCGTCCTGCCTCATCTGTATACAGAATCTTGAGGCTTCCCGGCTCATCACCCGCCAATATATTATTGATCCTCGATTTTACAAAGCGGATCCCCATCTCCTCTTTGGCCCGGTTATAGTACCGCTCAAAGTCTTTACCATAGGTGCGCACATCTATATAGAAGATAGCGGCGTCTACTGGTATAGAGGAGTGTTCTTTGGCTATCATGGCCTCTTTTATGGCATAGGTGCAACAGACAGACGAACAATAACCTCTATCCCCTGTATGGATATTCCTTGAACCCACACACTGTATCCAGGCGATCTTTTTAGGTTCCTTTTTATCTGAGGGTCTTACAAGATGACCCTTATAAGGGCCGGATGCGCTCAGGATGCGTTCAAATTCCAGGCTGGTAACAACATTGGGGAAATGATTATATTGATAGGTATCATTAGTAGCAGGGTCGTATGGTTCAGAACCAGTGGCAATAATGATAGATCCCACATCGATATCCAACAACTTATCTGTCATATCATGATTTATGGCCTGGGCCTTACAGGCCTCCACACATTGAAAACACTCACAACATGCCCCGCAGTCAAGACAGCGACCTGCTTCTCTTTGTGCGGTCTCCTCATCCATTGCAAGGTTAGTCTCTTGAAAGGTTTTTATCCTTTCGGTAGCATTCAGGGTAGGGATCTGGGTCCTGGGCATCTTCGGTTCACTGGAATCAATAGGTTTGTAGTCCTTTTCCTGAAAATCCTCGCCATCAAATGATGGCATCCACATATCTTGTAGATAGGAAGATATGGAAGCAGCCGCCTTTTTCCCTTGAGCTATTGCCTCAATCACTGTCTTGGGGCCGGTAACCACATCGCCACCTGCAAAGACTCCCTTCTTTGTCGTCTCCAGCGTATACGGATTAACATTTAACAGGTCATTTTTTGTGAATCCAATCTCATTAAGGTCAGCGGCAAATGATTTATCAACTGTCTGCCCAATAGCAGCTATAATTTGATCCGCCGGAATAAAAAACTCCGAGCCATCTATGGGAACAGGTCTTCGCCTGCCGGAGCTATCAGGCTCCCCGAGCCTATTTTTAAGGCACTCCAGCCCCTTGAGGGTTCCATTATCCCCTATCACCGTTTTCGGTGTTACCAGGGCGTGGATCTGCACACCTTCCTGTAAGGCATCCTCAATCTCTAAAGGGTCCGCGGGCATCTCATTCCGGGTTCGTCTGTAAGCGATATGAACCTCGTCTGCCCCTAACCGGAGTGATACCCTGGCAGCATCAATAGCTGCGTTACCTCCACCAATGATGACAACCTTGCCCCTGGCCTCCCTTATAGTCCCTAAATTTACGCCCCTAAACCAGGGGACGCTCTGTTGAAAATTTTCATATCGATTTTCACCATGGATATTCAGTTTCATCCCTTTATGGGCACCAGCGGCGATATAGACCGCACGGTAACCTCCCTTGAGGAGGTCATTGATCGTTACATCCTTCCCGATAGGCGTATTTGTCTTTATTTCAACACCCAATCGCTTTATATTCTCAATCTCATTATTTAAGATTCTTCGAGGGAGGCGATATTCGGGGATCCCGAGTGCAAGCATTCCGCCGGGGACCTTTGAAGCCTCAAAAATGGTAGGCTTAAATCCATCAAGTGCCAAAAAATATGCTGCTGAGAGGCCACTTGGGCCTGATCCGATAATAGCAACTCGCTCTTCTCGCGCGGTGACTTCTGGAACCGGCAGGGAAAGGATATCCACCTGGTCAGCGGCAAACCTTTTTAGCTCCTTAATAGATACAGGCTCATCCACTTCACAGCGGCGGCACTCCTGCTCACAGAATCGTACACATACCCTGCCGAGGGTCCCCGGAAGGGGCGCATCGCGCATGATTATCTCGATAGCCTCCTTGTATTTGCGTGCCTTAATCATGGCCACATAGCCCTGTACGTTGATATGGGCCGGACAGGCAGAGATACAGGGGGGCCGGTCTTTCTTATCAATACTATAAGCCAGGGGAACGCTTTGAGGATACATGATGTACGCTGCTTTCCTCATAGATAAATTTCTGTTGTACTCATCTGGAAGGCTGACCGGGCATACTGTAGCACAATCTCCACAACCAGTGCATTTATCAGGATCTACATAGCGCGAGTGTTGATGTACTTTGACCTGAAAGTTGCCCTCTTCACCAGTAATGCTCTCTATTCGAGAAAGGGTTAATATCTCGATATTGAGATGCCGGCCGCATTCCACCAGCTTTGGCCCCATGATACACATGGAGCAATCATTTGTGGGGAATGTCTTATCTAATTGTCCCATTCTGCCACCAATGGAGGCTGATTTCTCAAGCAGATATACATAAAAGCCGGATTCTGCGAGATCAAGGGCTGCCTGCATCCCACCTATACCTCCACCCACAACCATCACCGCTCCGATCTTATCTTTTGCCATCTCTTCTTCTCTCTCATACCTTAAAGATAATCTATATCGATAAATACTTCTCCACAGATGTTATATCTATCTTATTCATGCTTAATCCCAATGTTACACTGTCAATACCCAGGCTCAATCCTAAAAGCTGTGGATAGAGGATCGCAGGGAGAAGATGATTTCCGCCCCGCGCCTTATTAAGCATCCCTTGAACTGTATCAAGCTGGATATGACAGTATGCACAGGCATCGCAGAGGTAGTCAGCCCCTGATTGTTTTGCGTTGGCAAGCTTTTTCGCTGTTAGATCCATGGACAGGTCATCATTTGATCCAAACAGAGGGGCGCCACAACAATCAAGCCTTGCTTCCCAGTCAATGCTTTCAGCGCCTGTTAGCCCCACCAGGTTATCAAATAGCGTGGGATTAACCGGATCATCAAATTGAAGGATCTCCTTCGGTCTGAGGGCATGGCACCCATAGTGGGCAGCAATCTTGAGCTTCGTATACGGTTTGGTGATCTTCTCCTTGATAACCTCAACACCAACATCATGGTACAGGACAGATAGGAGATGTTTTATCTCAATATCTCCTTCATATGTTAGGCCTTCTTTCTTGAGGATGGCATTGATTTCTTTTCTGAGCGCAGGGATTTCCTTCATGAAATGAGCCGCATGTTTGAGCATTCCAAAGCCACACTTGCAAAGGACGAGTATATTAAGACTTTCCCTTTCAGCAAGGGCCAGATTTCTTGCTGAGGAAAGAACGGCTGCCTTAAAATTAATGTTTCGCAAGGGATATCCGCAACAATTAAATTCCTTTATATTCACCAGTTCCACACTCAGCTTTCCTAATACTGACCTTGAAGAGGATTCATACTGGGGCAGCCTGGCAGGAATCGTACAACCTAAGAATAGTGCAAATTTCATAATAGCCTTTCCGTCCATAAACGATGATTATCGATTAAAGATTGATGCATAATCCCTTTGGGGTGAGCT
>LGVE01050028.1_pt1 | contig 9947 bp, 8 predicted proteins | sample 469871 | NCBI WGS metagenome assembly LGVE01 (sample SAMN03893561, study PRJNA290197) | marine sediment metagenome | material: sediment; isolation source: combined push core samples #3730, #5133, and #5579 collected at Hydrate Ridge | place: Pacific Ocean: Hydrate Ridge | reverse complement strand
GGTTGGTCCATATGCATATATCAGGCCGGGATCAAACATTGGAAATGAAGTAAAAATTGGAGATTTTGTAGAAATCAAAAATTCAAACATCGGTGATAACACGAAAATATCGCATCTTACTTATGTTGGCGATGGAGATGTAGGCAAAAATGTGAATCTTGGCTGTGGTGTTGTTTTTGTCAATTATGATGGAGTGAATAAAAACCGAACAGCAGTTGATGATAATTCATTTATTGGATGCAATGTGAATTTGATTGCTCCGGTATCTGTAAAAGAAAATGCTTATGTGGCAGCAGGAACTACTGTTACAAAAGAGGTTCCTGAAGGATCGTTGGCTATTGGACGAGAGAAACAAAGAAATATTGAAGGTTGGGTAACTAGAAAAAGAAAGAAAAAGTAGGAGGACTAAATGCATACTCAAGGAAAAAAAATTAAAATTTTTTCTGGCAATTCAAATCCAGAATTAGCACAAAAAATTTGTTCTGAATTAGGAATCCCATTAGGGGATGCAACCGTTAAATCATTTAGCGATGGTGAAATTTCAGTTAATATTGGGGAAACTGTAAGGGGTGCAGATGTATTTGTTATTCAGTCTGTGTCGCCACCGCTTGTTAATAAGTACTTAATGGAGTTGCTTATTTTAATTGATGCCCTTAAGAGAGCATCTGCTGGTAGAATTACAGCTGTAGTACCATATTACGGTTATGCTAGACAAGACAGAAAAGCTAAGGCGAGAGATCCGATTTCAGCAAAACTTGTTGCAAATATGATTACCAAGGCTGGTGCTGATAGAGTTTTGACAATGGATTTACACGCTGCGCAAATTCAAGGGTATTTTGATATACCAGTAGATCATTTAGTAGGTTCACCTATTTTATCTGAGTATTTTATTAATAAAAAAATTGAAGATTTAGTAGTTGTTTCACCGGATTTAGGAAGTGTTACTAGAGCGAGAAGTTTTGCTGATAGACTAAACTGTTCGATTGCGATTATTGATAAAGTGAGACCAGAAGCTAACGTATCTGAAATTATGAATATTATCGGAGATATTGAGGGTAAAAATGTAATACNNCGGAGATATCGAGGGGAAAAACGTAATACTAATTGATGATATGATCGATACAGCGGGAACGATTACTAATGGAGCTGCTGCACTGAGAGAAATGGGAGCTAAAGAAATTTATGCTTGTTGTACTCATGCGGTATTATCAGTGCCTGCTATCGACCGTATTAAAAAATCTGAGATAAAAGAATTGGTTGTATTAGATACAATCAAGTTGGCAGATGATATGAGATTAAAGAACATTACTGAATTAACAGTTTCGCGTGTTTTTGCTGAATCAATTAGAAGAATTTATAATAACGATTCAATATCAACATTATTTGATTAATCAGTAAAAAAAATATAAATAACTGGGCGATAATGCTCAGTTTTTTTTGTGTTATAATAGCTTTAATTGGAGGATTGAAATGAAATTAATTGTAGGGCTTGGGAATCCAGGTAAAAAATACGAACTGACAAGGCACAATATCGGATTTATTGTGCTTGATTATATTGCGAAAAAATATAACACACCGATATCTAAAATTAAATTCAAGTCTTATTATAATGAAATAAGAGTGGGAAACGAAAAGGTGATTTTGTTGAAGCCACAAACATATATGAATCTTTCCGGCGAAGCGGTATTATCTATAGTAAAATATTACGAGTTAGATATCGACGATATTTTACTTATTTATGATGATATCGATATTGACTTTGGAACAATAAGAATTCGTAAAAAAGGCAGTGGTGGAACTCACAATGGAATGCGAAATACTATATATCATTTGCAGTCAGATCAATTTGCAAGACTTAGATTCGGAATAGGAAAATCCGAACAAAAACAGTTGACTGATTATGTGCTTGAAAACTTTCCAAAAGAAGATTGGGATAAACTTAGAGATACTGTAATAAGAGCTGCAGAGGCCGCTGAGGAGTTCATCCTTAATGGTGTTGATGCTTCAATGAACAAATACAATGGTTAGGTGAAAAAAATGAGATTATCAAAACAAATATTTTTAAATTCCAAAACTTATAATGAAATAATTAAAAGCTATGAAACTGAACTATCCGCACTTAATATCAGTGGAATAAGTGAATCTTTAGCAAGTATGATTATCTCGAATCTTTTAAATTACAGTGCAAATAATGCTGTGGTAGTTGTTTCGACAGAAAGCCAGGCTAGAAGGATATTTGAAGAAATCAAGGAAAACAGCGACCATAATGTACTATATTTCCCTAAAAAAGAGTTGATGATGAGTCATATTTTTACTGAAAGCAAGGATATGATTTGGGAAAGAGTAAGTTCGATTAATAAAATTGTATTTGATGACGAAAAAAAAATAGTCGTTGTAAGCATTGAATCATTAATGTATAGATTAATGAGTATTTCTGATTGGAAAAAATATTATATCAAGTTTAATCTAGGAGAGAGTCTACCATTTGATTTGTTAAAGGAAAAAGCTGTTGAAATGGGGTATGAGAGAGTCGATATCACTGAAACTCCCGGGCATTTTAGTATCAGGGGGGGGATTTTTGATGTTTATCCACCTGATTTGGAACATCCGATCCGGCTTGAGGTTTTTGGTGATGAAATCGATTCCATTAGAATCTTTGATGAACTAACACAAAAATCGATAGAAAAATGTGATTCTTTTATTTTAACACCTGCAGTTGAAGGGTGCTTCAGTAAGGAACAAATTGATTATTTATGTGAAAAATTATTAGAAGATGGGCATGATTCATTTGTAGAGGAAATAAAAAGTGGTATATATCGCGAACATCTCGATCAACTCTTACCATACTTGAATGAAAAAAACGCTACAATTATTGATTACGTAAATAATCCAAATTTGTTTTTTGTCGATTTAGATAAGGTTTTGGATAGATATGATCATATTAGCGAGGATTTTGTCGAGAGATTCAAGGACTTGTTAGAACGTGGAGAAGTGCTTCCAAAACAATCTGAAGTTATAGTTCCGAAAGAATATCTGCTTAACAAGATTAAACGGAATCCAATTATAAACTTCAATAGTTTTAGCGGATTGAATGATGATATCAAATACGATGAAATAGTTAGTTTTAAAATGGGAACTGCAAATGAATATTTTGGTAAAATCGACTTGTTGATCAAGGAATTAGAGAATTTTAAATATAGAGGATATCGTATTTTCGTTGTTATAAATGATGAAGAAAAATATAAACTAATTAATAAAGTTGCAAGGGAAAAAGGTTTTATTTTCGATTATAAAGAAAGTTTAGAGAAGCCATTAAAAACATCGCAGGTAGCTGTAGTCAGAGGATATTTAGAAACTGGATTTGTTTTATTGCCGATTAAAACGATTGTTTTGACAGAAAAAGAGATATTTGGGACTAGAAAAAAACGAAGAATCAAGAGATTTAATGAAAATTCCAAGATGCTCCGCTCGTTTAGAGAGTTGAAAGTAGGAGACTATGTCGTACATGAAGGCCATGGTATCGGTAAATATTTAGGTGTTCGTCAAGTTGAAGTAGAAGGAGTCAGAAAAGATTATTTAACGATTCAATATAAAAATGAAGAATATTTATATATCCCCATAAATCAGATGCAACTTATTCAGAAATATGTCGGTGGAGATGTCGAGAAGGTAAAAGTTAATCGATTGGGTACTGGTGAGTGGCAAAAGACAAAGGCGAGAGCAAAAAAAGCCATTGATGACATGTCGGATGAATTGATTAAATTGTATTCTGAAAGGATGAACAAGAAAGGGTATCAGTTTTCTTTTGATACTGATTGGCAAAGAGAATTTGAAAGTCTATTTCCTTTTGAGGAGACGCCTGATCAGTTAAAGAGTATAGATGAGATAAAAAGCGACATGGAGAAATCTGTTCCTATGGATAGACTTCTATGTGGCGATGTAGGATATGGAAAAACAGAAGTAGCTCTACGTGCGGCTTTTAAAGCGATTGTAGATAGTAAACAGGTGGCGATTTTAGTGCCGACTACGATTTTAGCTCAGCAACATTATAATACTATGGTACAGAGATTTTCAAAATATCCGATTAAGGTTGAAATGCTCAGTAGGTTCAGAAATAAAAAACAACAAGAGTATATTGTCGATGACCTTAGAAAAGGTATGATCGATGTAGTCATTGGTACTCATAGGATGTTATCAAATGATGTGAAATTTAAAGATTTAGGATTGTTGGTTATTGATGAAGAACAAAGATTTGGCGTAAGACACAAAGAAAAGATAAAAGCATTAAAAACCAATGTAGATGTATTGGCATTGTCGGCGACTCCAATTCCAAGAACTCTTCATATGTCCATGTTGGGTGTAAGAGATCTTAGTATTATTGAAGATCCACCGGAAGACAGGTATCCTATACAAACATATGTCATGGCATATAAGGAAAACATTATTCGTGAAGCGATTATCAGGGAGATCGATAGAGGTGGACAAGTTTTCTTTGTATATAATAAAGTCAAAGATATAGATTTGATGACGGATAAAATTAGAATGTTGGTACCTGAAGCGCAAATCGAATTCGCTCACGGCCAAATGAGTGAAGGAAAGCTATCCAAGGTAATGATGGGTTTTTTAAATAAAGAATTTGATGTTTTGATATCAACGACGATTATTGAAACGGGTTTAGATATTTCCAATGTCAATACGATAATAATTTATAATGCTGATAAGATGGGACTGAGTCAGTTATATCAACTAAGAGGTAGAGTCGGAAGAAGCAATAGGGTTGCATATGCATATTTAACATATGAAAAAAATAAATTGTTAACTGAAGTTGCACAAAAAAGACTTTTGTCGATAAAGGAGTTTACTGAACTTGGTTCTGGCTTTAAAATTGCTTTAAGGGATTTAGAGATTCGAGGAGCTGGAAATTTATTAGGTTCACAACAGCATGGTCATATGGAAGCTATCGGATATGAACTATATGTCAAACTTCTTGAAGAAAAAATGGAAGAAATCAAAGGGGTTGAAAAACCTGTCAAAGTTGAGACAAGTCTTGAAATAACAGTTGATTCATATATTCCAGAGAACTATATTGATGATGTTGCGCAAAAAATCGAAATATATAAAAAAATATCAACGATTGAGTCAAGAAAAGATCTTTTTAGCGTTGAAGAGGAAATCGAAGATAGATTTGGAGAAATTCCTTTAACTGTTTACAATTTACTTACGATTTCCCATATACGAGCATTGGCTGGTAAGGCTTATTTTTCAAATGTCAAAGAATCTAAAAAAGGGTTTATCTTAGAATTTGATGAAAAATATCCATTGGGGCCTGATGTAATTGTTAAATTGTCTTCTGAATATCCTAAGGATATTAAAATTTATGCAGGTAATAAACCGTATATTATATTGTATTATAAAAACCGAAATGATAAACTTAGAAATAAATTGATTCAACTCGAATCTTTTTTGGAAAAAAGTATTAGTTTTAATAATTGAAAAAATGAGTTATAATGATGTTTAGGCTAAATATTAAGGAGGACATATTAATGAAAAAAGTTTTATTGCTAGTATTGGTTATAGTAATGGTTTTTTCTTTTGCCGGATGTACTAAGGCACCTGTGGTTGAAGAAACACCAACTGATGTTGTCGCTATAGTGAATGGAGAAGAAATAAGTATTGAGGAATATAATAAAAATTTTAAAATTCTTGAGTATACTTATACATTGACATATGGAGAGGGAATTTGGACTGAAGAATATAATGGTAAACCATTAAAAGAAGTTATTATTGAAGAATTGCTTAATAATTTGATAAAAGAAAAACTTATTTCCAATGAAGTTGTTAAAGAAGGTATTACAGCTGATGCAGAAAAAGTAGATTCGTTTTATGCTGATTTTATTGCAGGTGTAGAGGCTGATGAAAACTTGAATGCTTTTTACACTGAAAATGAAATAACTGAAGAGTTTATCAAAGAGCAGATTAAAATGCAGTTGTTGGTTGATGAATACTATAAACTGGTTGAAGATGAAATCGCCCAAGATGAGGTTACGTTAGAAGATATGTATGAGAATTTCAAACTAGAAGTAAGCGCAAGACATATTTTACTTACTTCAAAAGAAGTTGCTCAAGCGGCTTTATCTAGAGTAAATAAAGGTGAAGAAGATTTTGGAACAATTGCTCAAGAGATTTCAGAAGATCCTGGAAGTGCTGTCAACGGTGGAGATTTGGGATATTTCGCAAGAGGAACTATGGTTCCTGAATTTGAAATTGCGGCCTTTTCATTAGAAAAAGGAGAAGTAAGTGATTTAGTTGAGACAGATTATGGTTTTCATATTATTAAGGTTGAAAATTATAGAACGTTTAACAGTTTGTTAGAAGAAGGAATCAACAGTGATGAAGAAGATATGTTTAAAAATTATATCGTTTCATACTTAGCTAATGAATCATTTGATGAACGTATATCTCAATTATATGATAGTGCAGATATTGTAAAATATATGGAGAACATTCAACAATAAAATAGAGCTTTGCTCTATTTTTTTTAAAGGAGTTTTCGATGAAGAAAAAATCATTTATTAAAGGTGCTGCGATTTTGGGTATTGCAGGTGTTTTAGTAAAAGTAATAGGTGCGTTTTTTAGAATTCCTCTTGCCAATTTTCTTAGCGATGAAGGTATGAGTTTCTATCAAACACCTTATCCAATTTATAATTGGCTTTTAGTAATTTCTACAGCTGGATTGCCGGCTGCCATTGCAAAATCAGTATCTGAAAAATTGGCGGATGACGATACCGTAGGCGCTCATAAAATATTTAAAGTTTCATTAAAACTATTGGCGGTAATTGGAATTATAAGTTCTGTATTGATGTATTTTTTAGCTGAAACCATTGCGGTGGCGGTAAGAAATCCTTTGGCTGTATATTCTATTAGAGCTATTGCACCTGCGATTGTATTTATTTCAATGATGTCGGTTTATAGAGGATATTTCAATGGCCATCAAGAATTGGTGCCTTATGGAATTTCGCAGATCTTCGAGCAAATAGGAAGAGTTATAGTCGGATTATCATTGGCGTTGATATTATTGGGGCAAGGCGAGCATTTTGCTGCTGCTGGAGCTACTTTTGGTGCGACGGCGGGAGCGGTTGTCGGATTTATTGTTATTGTCCTTTTGTATCAATTCAAGTACAAGGAAATGCACATAAAGATAGAAAAAATTTCAAGTGATGAATCAAAAGCAATCATTAAAAAACTACTGGCTATTGCGATTCCAATAACAATTGGAGCATCTATTATTCCCATTATGAGTATAATAGACTTAGCTATAGTTATGAGAAGGCTTACTGCGATTGGGTTTGGCGAAACAGCCAATGATTTATATGGACAGTTGACAGCTTATGCCGGAGCGCTTATAAACATTCCTCAAGTGGTAACTGCTGGTATTCAAGTTAGTATTATTCCAGCGGTATCGGCGGCTTTTGCAAAGGCTAAATTTGATGAACTGAAAGATATAATTAGAAATGGAATAAGGACAGCGGTTATTATCGGTATACCTAGTTCTATCGGTTTAACAGTGATGGCTAAGGAGATTATGTATCTTCTTTACCCACTTCAAAAGGAAGTTGTGGTCAGTGCATCTGTTATTTTGCAAATATTAGGCATAGGGTTTGTATTTTTAGCTCTATTTCAGGTCACATCAGGAATATTGCAAGGAATAGGCAAACACAAGACTCCTGCGAAGAATCTTTTTGTAGGCGNNATACCGTCTTTAAATATTAAGGGTGCAGCGTTTTCAACTCTTATGACGTATTTTATAGCCTGTATGTTAAATTTAAGAAGTTTGAATAAAACTGGATATTTGCATATCAAGAACAAGAAATATATACTTGGTCCTGTTTTTTCAGGTGTCGTTATGGGTGTGTCTGTAAAAATTGTTTATATCGGACTGAGCGCTGTGATGCCGGATAGTATAGCAACGTTAGTTTCTATAGGATTAGCTGCAGTTTTATATATGGTTATGATTTTTATTACTAAGAGTATTTCTCTAGAAGAACTGGAAATGATACCTGGTGGAAAGAAAATAAGAAAATTAGTTAGGAAGATTACAAATGTATAAGATTACAGTAGTTGGTTTAGGACCTGGCGATGAAAAATTTCTTACAATCGAAGCTGTTGAATTTTTAAAAAAATGTGAGAATCTTTTTATAAGAACAGAAAAGCATCCAACAAATAAATATATAAAGAATTTGGGAATAGACTATAAAACTTTCGATGATTTATATGAAGAAGCAGAGACTTTCGATGATGTCTACGATGATATCGTAGATATATTGATTAAAGAGGCTGAAGAAAAGGATGTTGTCTACGGTGTTCCCGGGAATCCGTTTGTTGCAGAAAGAACGGTTGAAATTTTACAGGACAAATATGATGATGTTGAATTTATATATGGTGTCAGTTTTGTCGATGTTGTGTTGACATCTTTAAAAATTGATCCGGTTAATGGGATGGCTGTTGTCGATGCGTTAAATATGAAGCATGTTTCGAATGATGTATATAATATTATTATTCAGGTATATAATCAGATGGTTGCGGCAAGTGTTAAAGTACATTTGTCGGAGTATTACGATGATGACCAAGAAATTTATATTGTAAAATCTGCTGGCATAAGAAATCAAGAAGAAATAAAAAAAGTTTTTCTTTGGGAATTGGATCATTATGATATATTTGATCACCTTACTACTTTAGTCATTGAACCGGTTTCTGAAGATATTAGACGAAAAGGATTTGGAGATCTTGTAGATGTAATGAAGGTTCTAAGAGGTGAAAACGGATGTCCATGGGACAGAGAACAGACCCATGAATCGTTAAAAAAATATTTGCTGGAAGAAGCTTATGAAGTATTAGAGACAATCGACAGTGAAGATAGTGAACATTTGGAAGAGGAATTAGGAGATTTGCTATTGCAGATAGTTTTTCATGGCCTGATTGAAGAAGAGATGGGATATTTTAGCTTAACCGACGTAACGGATACAATAACAGAAAAGTTGATAAGGAGACATCCTCATGTCTTTGGTGAGTTGGAAGCTAATTCGCCTGATGAAGTTGAAACTATTTGGAACGGAGTAAAACAAAAAGAAAATGATCTAAGTTATTCCGATAGAATGAAATTGCTTTCCAAGTCGAGTCCTGCTTTGATTAGAGCGTACAAGGTTCAAAGTATTGCCCGGGAAATAGGGTTTGATTGGGATGACGTCACTCCTGCGATTGAAAAGGTTAAAGAAGAATTGAATGAAATTATTTTTGAAATAAAAAACAATCGAATAGATAATTATGAAGAAGAATTGGGAGATCTTTTATTTGCTGTTGTGAATGTTGTAAGATTGTTGAAATTCGACCCGGAAATTGCTCTTGATAGAACCATTAATAAATTTATCAACCGATTCAAACATATAGAATTTTCTGATTTAGCTAGGGAAAAAGGAGTAAAAAAAATGACTCTTGAAGAAATGGATATATTGTGGGAAGAGGCCAAGAAAAAAAATATTGATAAATAATCAAAAAAGACTTGAAAACACTGGGTATATAAGGATATTATATAGGTAGTAATACGGATTTATTGCTGTTACATTATAGGGAGGTAATACTGTGAACAAATCAGAATTAATTACAAGCATAGCTGAAAAAGCTGAAATTACAAAAAAGGATGCAGAAGCTGCATTGAATGCATTCGTTAAAAGTGTTGAAGGCGCTTTAACAGATGGTGAAAAAGTTCAATTAGTAGGTTTTGGAACTTTTGAAGTAAGAGAGAGAAAAGCAAGAACAGGAAGAAACCCAAGAAATCCAGAGCAAGTTATTGAAATTCCTGCTTCAAAAGCACCTGTTTTCAAAGCTGGAAAATCATTAAAAGAAACAGTTAATAAATAGTAAAAGCAGCTTTAGCTGCTGTTGTTTTTTGA
>LGVE01001931.1_pt1 | contig 10023 bp, 4 predicted proteins | sample 469871 | NCBI WGS metagenome assembly LGVE01 (sample SAMN03893561, study PRJNA290197) | marine sediment metagenome | material: sediment; isolation source: combined push core samples #3730, #5133, and #5579 collected at Hydrate Ridge | place: Pacific Ocean: Hydrate Ridge | reverse complement strand
TTTATTTTTATTGCTTCTTCAACTATTTCAACCAGTTTCTTTTCCTTCGCTTCAGGTTTCAGTGTGTGCAGCTTCTCTTTTTTATCAGTGGCCTTTTTACCTCCCAGTTCCTCGAAAAGTTTTGGATCTACTGTTTCAATTTCTTCCATTATCGCTTTTATTCCCTGCCTTATCAAGCCAATGGCTCCGGGGATGGCAATGTTTGCTATCACATGTGTGGCATCAACTGACTGATTACATCTGGCAAAGCCTGCATCTTCTATTTGTTTCAATATCACAAAAAATAGTTTTTTCCATCTCTTTTCTCCAAGTCTGTCCCTGAAATCGCCCAGTGCACTGTGATCGTACGATGAGTCTTCCACAGGAATTCCAATGAACCATTTTATAATCAAATTATACCTGGCAGCATCTTCCATTTGTCTATCTGAATAATTCATGAGGAATTGTACTATGGCTGAACGAAACATGATTTCAGGTAAGTTTTTCACAGGTCTGCCTTGATTTTGCGAATAAAGGTCTTTGCAGGCTTCATTCACGAAGGAAAAGTCAATCTGTTTGTTTATTCTGCATAAGATATGATCTTCAGGGATCAATTTTTCATAAACATCTGGTCCGTATACAAAGGTTGTTTGGTGGTGGTTCTGGTGAGGAAACATTTTATNNTTTTATCACTTTATATTTAGAATTTTTATGTGATATAAGTATCAATAGGATATTAAGGCTTCGATCCGTGATGTTTTTCGTTGAAAAATGCTGTATTGGTGTTCAGGACATTATATAAAATGGGTGAAAGTTAAGTACTTTTCCGACAATCTCAAATTATATAAAGTATAAAGTCAATATTATTTAGGGGTAACTTTAGCCAATGTTGAGACACAACCAAATAATTGTTGTAAAAATTAAGTGATTAACATGATTAATATATCTTCACAAGAGAAATTTTCCTCTGAACTTACTAACTACATCATTTCAAAAATTACTGGCACTCATGTAGATGATGAAATTGTAGATGAAAAGCCGCGCAGATTATATTTAATTGGAACACTTGCGGCCAGAAAAAAACAGCTTATAGAAGATTCTGTATTTGATGATAGTAAAGCAGCATCGATACGTGCATCAAAATTAAAAGTGTCTATATTAGCACAAAAAAGTGACCTTACAACTAACTCCGAAGTGGTTCTAAACGCTACTGGAAATGTTTACTACAAAATAAAAAGTGCTGTGAATTTAGAAAATTCAATTAATGAAAATGAAGACACAAACTTAAAAAAGAACATGAATAACTGGAAGAGAATACCTTTTAGTGAAAAATTTAAATTGAATATATCTCGAAATTCAGAATTAAATGTGGATTTTTCACGCGTTAAAGAAAAAGCAAATAGTGATCCTACAATATATAATAATGTCCCAGATGGTTTATGGAGTGCAAAAATCTCTGTAACATTAACTGAATTTGGTGATAATAATGTGCTAATTTCATTTAATTATGAAAATGATAGCAGAGAACCAGAACAATTAGACAATTTCGAACGAACACTTTTTAACTCCAAGCTCGAGATTGACATTGGAAACATAACAATAAAGGAATTCGTTGATGATTATCAATATGAAGGGCATAAGCAAAGATATTTTTACGATTTCCGAACTGTGAATTGTCAAGTTAGATGGCTGGATAATAATCGCAAACATATTTCCACCGAGCATTTTGCTCGATTTGAGCAACAAAACATCCGACCTCGAGAAAGCATTCCAGACATAAATTTGACATTCTCAAATTTAATGTTAGAAAAAAATGCTATACTTTCCCTCGAGAGATTTGTAGATGAAATGAAAAAATACAATCAAATTTACAAAACAAACATTCCTCTAAGCGTTTCAGAAGATGATTATCAGGCAAGAGAAAAAAACGATAATCGACAAAATACATGGGGAGAACGTATTCAACTCGCAAAACACTTCGAAAAATTAATAACTCGTATTGAAAATGGATTGAATCTGATCAAATCAGATGTAAATGTTAAGGAATCTTTTCTCAAAACGAATGAAACTTTTAATAATTATTATACAAATCAAGTTTTACCTCTAACAAATGCAAGTTGGAGGTTGTTTCAGCTTGCTTTTTTCTTGTCAAGTATTGAATCTGTAGTGAAAGAAAGTGACTTAGATGTCGCAGATGTTCTTCATGTTGACACAGGTGGAGGTAAATCCGAGGCATATTTTGCACTTGTTGTGTTTACTTCTTTTTATGAACGTAGTACTGGAAAGAAAGATGGAGTAAGTGCAATTGTCAAATTCCCGCTACGAATGTTGTCAATTCAACAACTTGAAAGAGCAGCAAGTGTCATAATACATGCTGAAGCGGTCAGAAAAAAATATGAAGAGATGTTTTCAGGTTCTCCTTTCTCCCTTGGTTATTATGTTGGTAGTCAAAGTGGCGATTTTCCAGATTTATATGCAAAGGTCAAAGACAATCTCCATGAAAATAATAAACTGATTTTCCCTGCACCATCTTCTAAAATCATATTCAAATGCCCTATTTGCCCCTCAAATTCAAAAGGTACCCTGCGTCTTGAGGAAGATACAACGCATAAAAGAATAATACACAAATGTGACAAATGTGGTGGAGAATATTATATTTATCAAAGTGATAGAGAGATTTTTAGGTGGAGACCTACTGTAATAGTATCTACAGTAGACAAATGGGCTAGTCTATCTTTACAGAGAAGAGTACGCAACATTCTTGGTGGTACAGGAAGTATGTGTCCAGATGGACATGGTTTTATTCCATCTGGTGACAAATGTGAAGAAAAACTGGAAGAAGATTTTCAATGTTCAAACATTGGTGACAATCTTCTAAATTCAGAAGGTCCTAGACTCTCAATTCAAGATGAAATGCACTTACTAAGTGAGGGTTTTGGAACAATCTCAGCTCATTTTGAAGGATTAATCGAAACAATAGTAGAAGATCGAACAAAACGTAAATTGAAGCACATAGCTATGAGTGCAACTTTAAATGGAACGAAAAAGCAGATCAAAGAATTATACAATAAAAAATATTTTGTAATCCCCGGTCGTTGTCCAGAAGGGACGGGCAGTCCAAATGATTTTTTCTTTGAAAAAAAAGAAGGACCAAAACGTATCATATATGGTTTGAAGCCAAATTTACGAGATAATCACTACGCATCTTTGAGAACATTATTACATTTTAGTGAATTTATTATCAATTCACAAAAAGATTTAAACTCTAATCCTAATGGCTTTTGTGACAAGTATAGTTTAAAAAATCCTTCTGAAGCACAAGAACTATTAAATGAATATCTTATTCCTCTAACCTATCATCTTAAAAAACAAGATGCTTATGATATGGGTCGCTTGGAAAACGCTGTTGTCGGAGACACATTAAAAAATCATTTTAGCGGATCAGATATTCATGGCACGGTTTTAACGGGTGATAGTGGTCTTGAAGAACTAAAAGAAACCATCGACAAAGTGCGTGATTCTGTCAAAAATTACAATCCAAAAGATGTGGATGGCGAAGGGTTGTTATTTGAGCCTGTTTATGCAACTTCTGTAGTATCCCATGGAGTTGATTTAGATGAACTTAATTTCATGGCATTCCAAGGCTTGCCCTATTCGACTTCAGAATATATCCAGGCTCTTTCCCGTGTTGGCAGGAAAAATCTTGGTATAATTCTATTATGGTTTTATCCAAATCGTGTACGAGACGAAAGTTTTTACCGCAATTTTGTCAGATACCACGATTCTCTTGATCATGAAGTTCGTCCTGTGCCAATAAATCGTTTTTCAAGACTTGGTTTGATGCAAACAATTAATTCACTTTTCTGTGGCGGAATTTTAAACTACTTATCAAACAAAAAAGGCAAACCACTTTACAACAAACGTGATGTTATGAATTTAACTTCAGAAGATCGAGAAGATTTGGAAAATTTTATTGAAAGTGCATATGGCAAGAAAAGTATTGATATAAAGATTTCAGATGAAATTGATAAAAGGATTAGTGAAATTGTACTTGGAAAAGACAGTGAAACACAATTTTTTCCAAAAATTCTTGCAAAATCAGGCAATCCTTTTTTCCACACCCAATCTGGTATGCGGGGAATACAAAAAAATCTTGCACTTGACTTAAATCCAAAGGATGAAAGAATACTAAAACAAATGGAGAAATAATCATGATCGATGATTTTGTTCATCAAATTGCGGAAAGCAGTTGTTTTTTTCAAGGGCATGTAAGACAAATTTTTTCACGAAAGTTTGGTAAGGTTTTAAGTTTCGTGATTACCTACAATAAGGCTGATTTTGGAGATGATTTTAATAGTGAAAAATATAGATCCGTTTTTAGTAAGCTCTTAAATCAGAAAATTGCTCTTAGAATACAAGATGGTGGTAATTTTCATGGAATTAGTCCCTATGATATAAATATCAAAGTTATAAAATTAGTTGACGATGTCAATGAGGAAGGTTTTTGTGGACAGTTTAAAATTTATCCACCCACTGCAATATGCACAAAAGATGGTTGTAATCATTATTTTGAATTAAGTGAAGGACGAAAATGCGGTCATAAAGATACAGATCCATGGGAACAATTTACATTCCTTGCATTTTGTGATGAATGTGGAAGACTTTTGCCTCTGCATTTTATGACAAACATTAATCATAAATGTAAAAAATGTGGCGAAAATGCAAGTTTAACAAAATTGAAATGGACTCGAGGAAAAGATAACATAAGTTCTTACAAGGTAATATGCAAAAAATGTCATAATGAAGAAGGGCTATACTTTTATGATTGTGACCATAAAGTTCGTAGTACCGGTGAATGTTTGTCAACCCGCCCCAAAAAAAAGTTTAGGGGTGTTCCTGCAAGAGCAGGCGCAATAGTTCATCCATTTGTTATTTCGATTCCAGATATATCTAAAGATGATACTAGCACATTTGGGAGAAAAACTCTAGAAATGTTGTTGTCGGAATCATTCACTTACTTTTTTGGATATGAAGTGGAAGAGTCCAAGCTGAACCTTCCTGAATTTAAAGATGTGATGCTAAAAGAAGAAGATTTTTGGAATTTGACAAAAATTCAATCCGAATTTGATGACGTTTGTGATGAATTTTTATTAGACTTAACAGATTATTCTCAACTAGACCAACACTATTTCTTGATAGTTATAAGCAGAATACTCAAAAATGCTAAAAATAGTATAGAAGACGGTGCAAACGAGGTAAGGATAAAGAAGCGATACGGAATAGATTTTATTGAAAAATCGCTTAGATCTGTTAAAGAGATCCAATTTGATGAAAATGACTTACAATGTGCTAATCTCATTGATTCAACAAGTCGCAAAAAGAAAGAGGAACCAGCATGTAAGTCAAAGGATTACGAAAATATGCTAGATAAATTTGGATTAAAAAAGGTAGTTCATTATCCTGATCTTACGATGGTTCAAGCACTATTAGGAATAATAGAAGGATCTACAAGAAGAAATCCAGTATTGTTTAGAACAATTGAAACTGGAAAACAAAATCACAAAAAACCAACGGTTTTTGTCAGGAATTTTACTACAGAAGGTATTCTGTTCCAATTAAAAATTGAAAACATTTTTGAATGGTTAAACGAAAATAAACAACAAATAGGCATAAACAACAATATTTTTTCCCCATATGGTGAAAAATCATATCTACATTTTAGGACTCTGCTTTTGAATGATGAAAAATGTAAAAATGCAGTAAAAACACTGTTACACACATATTCACATATGATGATCCAACAATCCACGATAGATACTGGTTTGGAAATTCGAAGCCTTTCAGAAATTATTTGTCCATTTACAGGATCATTTTTCATTTATTCGACAAATAGTATCAACATAGGTGGTTTGGAATTTACATATGATTATTATTTAGAAGATTGGTTTAGCAGAGTTAAAGAATTAGCAGAGGATTGCCCTCAAGATCCAGGATGTATGATTGATGAAGGTGGTGCATGTAATTCTTGTAGTTATGTGCCTGAATTTGTTTGTTGTAATTTTAACCAAGATATTGATAGATCAACACTTGTAGGAGGCTCTGACCGCTTCATAAAGGGATATCTACAATGATTATTAATCCAAATGTTGAAATTGCCATCCAGAAGTACATTCAGAACTGTTTGAATAAATGGGAAACTTGTAGTATCGAAGATATCCTCCAAAATTATGATGGTTCTATTCAAACTAATGAGGTGGAATTAAGAAATACAGTAAACAATGCATTGAAAACGGGAAATCTCAAGATCATCTATGAAAAAACACCGTGGGACAAAACGACTGTTACTTTATCAAAGCCTTTTCTGTTTACTTATACAAAGGATAACAATTTTGTTGTAATCTCAAAACCAAGGTTAAGAGAATTGAGCTTTAAAAATATTGAAAAAAGAAATGGGCAAATTGATAGTGTAGACTGCTTTCGGGAAATAATAATTTCCGCTAAAGATGTTATTCGAATTTGTTCACCATTCATGCAAAAAAATGTATTGAATGATGATTCATTTCCTGAACTGCAACAACTTATTTTTGATGCACTAAAAAGAAACGTGGAAATCAGGCTACTCTCAAGAGAATTATTCAAAGGACGTGGAGAAGAGATTCAATGGATTATAGATGTTGCTGATGATATTGGAAAAATTGATAATCTCAAAGTTGTAGACTATCATTTTTCATCAGAAAATGGAACTGTCTTATCCAGCACCCATGCGAAACTTCTAATTGCTGATTACAACATGGCATATGTAGGAAGTGCTGAATTGCGTAGGAATAGCCTTGTTGCGAATTTTGAAGTAGGCTGTCTGGTTAGAGGTTCCCAAGTCTTTGGAATATGTGAAGTTTTTGATTTTATGTTTTCTAATGGGAGAATCTGGAAATGAATCAAAAATACTTCTCTTCAATCGAATACAAATACACTTCAACAACTGGGCCTGGAAAACAAGAGATAATCATAGATGAAAAAAATGAAAATAGACTTTCTCCTATTTCTCTAAGTATTCTTGATTCTGTATTATCTAAAAAAGTTAATATAATATTTTCACAAGGTCCTTTAAATTTATCTCCAATTATTTCATGTATTTTTGCTTTTCAAAAACAAAGAGATATACTTATAGGAATTCCAAAAATACAATTTAATGAGAACTTTGAAAAAAATACCAAAATATATTTCTCTTTGATATATAAAAAATTGATTGATTCGATGCCTTCTGCATCTTTTTATTTCTATAAAGATATGTTATGGTGTAAAGGATCTATTAATGAAAAAACAAATGAATTGATTAATATTGATGTTGCAACACGTCCTAAATATGGTGACAGAGGATTTAAAGAACAATATGAGTCAAACGTTAATAATAAATTAAAAGACAAGGCTTTTCAAACCATTCCTAAAATTGTTTCGATACCAATTGCTGATATAACTCCTTCATCAATGATGGGGGAAAAACCACTGAAATTTAAAAACGAAGACTACAAACTTAATAATTTCAACCCTGGACTTATTATTTATGAATCGATAAATGAGAGAAAATATAATTTTAATAATCTAACAAAACTGATACACAAATTTGAAACGTCGGATATAAAACTTGTATTGCATTTTTCATGGCCGTANNTTTAGAAAAAATTAAAGACCTTGATGAAATAAACATAGTTCACCTTGGAAAAAGATTTTGCATAGAATCGAAAAATGATTTTGAAAAACCACTCCCTAACATTATTCACTTATCTTTGGAAGGTATTTTATGGGATTCATACTACCCTGCTAACATTTCAATCGATTTTAAAATATTTATACCAACATCTAGTATAAGTAATAATATCTTATCTATAACAGATGTTGTATACTGTGATTGGCCATTTGATAGCAAAGTATGGGATATTCGAGAGCATCTTAAATATAAAAATACTGACAAAATCGAACAAAACATATTAAAATTTCCTTCAATATTAGACAGCTTTCTTTCACCATCGGAAATAAAAAGACGCTGTGAAAAAAATGGAATATGGACGACTCGCCCCATAAGTGATTCATTTTCAACCAAGTCAAATGAAAATAGCCATGCAATAGGTATTTTCAATGGTTTATGTTCTGATATAGAAAAATGTAGAGATATATCATACGAACTTAGAAATCTTTACACAACTTCAAAAATTTCTAAAAAAACACTCTTTCAAACATTCATGGTCGGAAAAATAAATCAGTTTTGTGATGTTAACGACGCCTTATCCAAATATGAAGCGATTCCTTCTATCTCTATCATAGTTGCTAATCTACATCCACATCTTGCAACACAATCATCGTTTTCAGAATCAATAAATTATTTAGTAAATTCAATAAAACATATAGTCGAAAGAACACCCTTTCCTATACTTATAAACAAAGAAAATGAAGTTATCATAGAAGTTGCAACACAGAGTGGATATAAAATGGAAGAGGTAATTTTCAAAGATGGAAAAATACAAGAATCACACATTAAAATGACTAAAAAAAACTTTTCCGAGAATCATCCCCACCTTGAGTTACGTATTTTCAATAAGGACACTTCATTGAGAATAATGGTGAAAACAATAGAATCAATTGAATATTCAGAGTTTAAACAAAAAAATTCTACTATTGAGAAACGATTTTGCAAAGGCCTCGTTCTTTACGATGCAGTGATTAGAAATGACGGTTCATTTATTGAAAACAAAGTTACAAGAATTTCATTTGATAGAAATTATAAAAATTTGATCGTGAAAGTAGAAATTGGATTGAGAACTGATAAAGATAACAGTAAAAATACTTATGAGATGCAGATTTTGTATGCCGATTTATCGAAAATACAAAAATTGCCTCTAAAATTGGTCCAGCATAGTGAATTATTAATTCCTGGTCCAATTCCTTTTCACACAATCTCTGATAAAGATATTTTGATATCCCATGGTTATGATGCACTGCTGCTTCCATTTAAAGAAGTAATTTTTTTTGCATATCCGGGATTGAATTTTAATCAATTACTAAAGCAAATAGACTTGTATAATGATTTAATTTCTGAAAATAAAACAAATATCGCAAAAAAAGATTTATTGTTTTCAATCGAGCACACAAACAAAAGTCGTCGGTTCAAGGTACCACCTAAACCACATATTAATAAGACTCAAGAGAAAAAGTCTGAAATGGATACACCGTTTGATTCGGCATTCCGGGAGGAACTTTTAAATGATTCTAATGTTGATGAATTTGAACGAGAAGAAATCAACACACTGATTGACATTTGGAATACTATACAAAAAAGCACTCGTCAGCAACCACAACCTTACTCATTTAAGCATCATCCATCTAAAGAACAAATGGAATTTTATGTAGAATATGAAACTGGTGATAAAGATACAATCCATTTTCCCATCGATACACTGATACGAAAAAAATATGTGGACGATTATATTCTTTTACCCGTTGATGAGCTATCCGAAGGTGACCAAATTTTATATATAAAGTCGAAAGAGCGTGAAAGTATTGAAAACTATTTACTAAGAACATTATTAAGTGAAGAAGAATTGTCCTTGGAAAAAATTCTCGAACCATTGACATCCCTTAAAATATTCTATGAAATATTGAAATCGTTGGATATTAAGAAAGATTTGGATGAATCTAAAATGAAAAAAATCGATTGGCTTTCACTCGATCAGAAAAAAAATCTATTCAATTTACTATGTATTTTGCTAAATAATGATTTTTTTACATCAGAAGAAGATCAAAAATCACTCATTTTAAATAGTATTTGGAAAAATGTAACACCTGGAAGATTAATTGAAATATTCGAAGAAGGAAGCAAAACATTAACTCAGACAAAATTATTTAATTTAGCAACAGAGATGGGTTTGATCTATAAAGAAGGTTCATTCAAAGTTTTATGTTCCACTGCGATAAATGAACAAAAACATTATTCGTTCCAGAATGAAAACAATTTATTGGCACTTGGGCGTTTACTTGGGCACCAAAATATAA
>LGVE01194485.1_pt1 | contig 10043 bp, 6 predicted proteins | sample 469871 | NCBI WGS metagenome assembly LGVE01 (sample SAMN03893561, study PRJNA290197) | marine sediment metagenome | material: sediment; isolation source: combined push core samples #3730, #5133, and #5579 collected at Hydrate Ridge | place: Pacific Ocean: Hydrate Ridge | reverse complement strand
TATTTAATAAATAATTATAAAATAATCTAAGTATAAAATCTTTTACTTATATTCATATCTAGTAGTTTGCTTCACTAGTACCACATCGCGCTCTTAATCGTGATTAAATCTTGTTCTTTTTACGCCAAAAATCTTCTAAATAGTTTTGTAGATACGTATTTCTCTTTATTGTTCTTATATGATTCCAATTTTTAGGGAAAAGATTTTTATACTTATAATGAGAATAGCGATCATCAAATAGAATTCCTACTCCTATATCATCATTCGTTCGTATAACTCTCCCAATAGCTTGAATAACCTTATTCATTCCAGGGTATGTATAAGCATAATCAAACCCCTCACCAAACTCTTCATCAAAATAGTTCTTTAACAACTCATTATACTTATTAAATTGTGGAAGAGCTACTCCAACAACTAAAACACCACTTAGTTTATCTCCAATATAATCAATTCCTTCACTAAAACTTCCACCAATCACGAAAAATCCCTACTTTTGATACCCTCCCGATGGTATCAAACCTGTCTAAAACATCTTTCCTTGCCTTAGCTGTCATACTTCGTAATTGCACTAATATTTCATAGTCTTCGCTCTTAAAGTGCTCTAAAACACGATTTAGATACCTATAAGAGGGAAAGAAAACAATATAATTACCAATTTTAGTTTCAAGCATTGCATAAATTGAATCAATTATTGCATCAATACTTCTTTCACGATCACGATATCTAGTAGAAGTAGAATCATCAATAAACAATCCAAGGTTATCTTGTTTAAATGGCGACTGTATTTGGATACTTTTACCTTCACCGTTAGTTATTAGTTTCACGTAATAATCAACAGGTTCTAAAGTAGCACTAAAAAATACAGATCCTTTAGCTCTCCTATCAATAGTTTCGAAAATGAACTTGGAAGCGTCTAAACATCTCTGACTAATGACTATATCGTCATCAATCACTTCAATAATGTACTTATAGCTGTCACTATAGTACTCACTTATTCTCACAAATTGAATCAATTCAAAATATCCATCCAAAATCTTATCACGATTAGCAAATTTCTTGTTTTCTGATAAAATCTGTTCAATCTTTGTAGTAATCCTTTCAATTAATCTCACTAAATCATAATCTAATTCGTCTTGATGGTAAAACTGGGCTTTTATAATATCATATTCATCAACAAAATCATCAATATACTTAACTAGTCTATTGATTTGTGATCGTATTGACGGTTTTACTTTGTTTGAACTTCTTCTAAGTGCTATTAATGATGATTTTTTGATAAAACTTGAGTACATCGAACGTGACCGGTCAATCATATTATGCGCCTCATCAATTAAAAGCATAGGATTATAGTATTCTTCGTCAAAATATCGAATTAAATGGACTCTTGGATCAAAAGCGTAGTTATAATCACAAATCACAATATCTGAGTAATTAGAAATTGCTAAACTAAATTCATGCGGACATATTTTATGATATTCTCCATAACTCTTAATTAAATCCATTTCATATACATCTTGATGTACAAAAATATCATTTAGCCCCTCTTTTAAGCGGTTAAAGAACCCTTTTGCGTATGGGCATATTTCCGGATCACAATCTACTTTATCCATCATGCACATATTTTCTTTAGAATTAATGACAACTGTCTTACAAACTAATCCCTTTTCTTTTAATAAATTTACAGTATCTACAACGATTTGCTTACCAGCATTTTTCGCAGTTAGATAAAATATTTTGTCTTTTTCATTTTTTATAACTTTTAAACTAGAAAAAAGCGCTGCAATAGTCTTCCCAATACCAGTAGGTGCAATACTATACAAAATATCTTCATTAATTAGTGTTTTATACACTGCTCCCATGAACTTATATTGTCCTTCACGATAATCATCAAATGGAAATGATAATCCTTCCAGTGATTTAAGCTTATTTAACTGATGATTATCATATATTACTTGCCATTTTGTATATTCTGTTATCGTTTTTTTGAAAAAACGTTCTAATTGTGTGAAGTTATATCGTTTATTAAATGATTTAACTTCATAATCATTCACCGTTATATATGTTAAACGAACATAAATAGATTTTAAGTTGTTAGTTTTGCAGTATAAATATGCATACATTTTAGCTTGGCTAAGATGTTCAGGTCTGGAATCTATATCAATTAAAGGAAGGTCCATTAAGGTACTCTTGATTTCTTCAATAATAAGTTTACCATTTTCCTTTATTAGGCCGTCCATTCTTCCTGTAATATAAAAACTATACGCTTCATAATCATAAAGCGTTTCTACTCTTACTTCTTTCTTATCTTCTTCTCCATATTTATTTTGCAAAAAAGCATGCGCATCAATCCCTTGCAACGCACGCTTATTAGATTTAAATTCACTTGTTAAATCACCACCAGAATATATAAACTGAACAATTTCCTTGGCAGTTATATTAATCTTTTTCATACTCCCACCATGAATTCCTATATCTTTTGAAGTAGAATAATATTTTTATTATTACAATCTATCTCTTTCAAATTATACTCTTTAGAAATATAATCAAACGTCTTCTTATTAAAGAAAGAAACATGTGTTTCATCTCTCCGATACCACCATAAAGTAAACTCATCAGTTGACATTGTTCTAAAGTTAGTCATTATCAGTAAATATCCCTTATTATTTATTAATGATAGTAGATGTTTTATCTCCTTCGTTGGATCACTAAAATGTTCAAAAACTTCCGTTGAAATAATTAAGTCATAGCGATAGTTTTCATACTCTATATTGTCATTATAAAAAGGATCATAATCATACACTTCAAATCCATCTTCTGACAATAGTTGCTTAAGTGTAGGAAAGGGTCCAGAGCCATAATCCAGAATCATTTTTACGTTTTTAAGCGGTCTAACGTATAAATCAATTAAGTTATTAAGGATATTTAAATATCCCGGATTCGTACTAGTATCATGATGTAAATCGTATCTTTCTTTTTCTGATTTATCGCTTAAATGATATTCCTTTTCTTTAGAAATAAAGTCACATTTCGGGCAGACCCTATATGTGACTTTTAACTGTTTATCACTAAGCGGATTTGTGGCATTCCCACAAATCAAACAAACATTACTCAATTAGTTGTTAAATCCTCTTGAATGATTTTTAGATTCATGAATTACTTGATCAATAATTATAACTATAAATAGATATAATTCTTTATTCGTTTCATCTTCAATATTTATTTCATATGTATCTCCCCATGAAATAATCTTCTTTTGAATTGAAGCAACCTCTCTATCGCCATTAAAAATAACGAATGAATGCCCTAAAATAGAGCCTTCTACTTTAAGTTCCTCGTGTCCTACTTGGACGATAAACTTAGGTTTAAAAGCAAACTTCCTTGCGATTTCAGCTACTTGATCACCATGAGGTGTATGGATAAAATATTTTGGTAAAATTGATAGTATTTGTTTTTTAGAATTAAGAACTTGTGATCCATCCATATTAAGTAATTCTAGTTTATTTTGAATACTCATAAATTTACCAGCAACTTGATATAACTCATTTTGCGATTCATCAAGTACTTTAAACTTGTCTCTTAAAGAAAATACTTTTTGCTTTACATAATATTTCATAATAATCCTCCTATATAATAATGCTTTTCATTCTAACGGCTTGCGCTAGCAAAAACAAAGATACTACAATGACAAAATCTTCTTTGGCCATAGTAATTTTATAAAATCTTTTTCTATTTTTTCTAATAATTTTTAAACCGCTTACTACGGTTCTATTGTCATAAACAGTATATCTAATTTTCCAAAATGCAGCCTTAACAAAGTAGTATTTATCTGCTTCGATAATACTGTGGATAATTTTTACGCCTAGCCCTATTTTGGAAACAAGTTTCTTGTTGCCATCAAAAACAAGATATCGCTTTCTTATTTTTAAAGGATTTGATTTACAGTAATATATTTTGTTAGTTAATATATTTTTAATCTCGATTTGATACTCATCTGATGCTTTATGAAACACTACATTAGCAACCACTTCATCTTCTGCATTAAAAATACTAATATTCTTACGATCAAAAACATTTCTACACTCAATATAATAATCCACTAAATCACTCCTTTTATTAGTAACTTGTCTAACTCTTGTACGAACTCATTTTGCAATGTCAAATTCTTTTTAGCCCATCGACTTAGAACATTCTTTACAACATCATCTTTCACATAAAACTTTTTGAAAAAAGCATGTTTCTTTTCAGGCATAAACTCTAGATTCAAGTTAAATCGATTATTGATATAACCCACATCTGCATATTGTTCAATAACATCCCTTTTCAAAGAACCTTTTTTAAGAGTATCTCCATCCATAATCACAATTGTCTTGAACCCTTCTTTTACCAATTGTTCTTTAACATAAGTGATATTCCCACTACCCCCACAAGGGATAACAGTATACTTACTATCTTTATTTAAAAGTTTTAAAGCTGTCTCAAACCAATTTACGTCATATTTCCCTTCAACTAGCAAATATGTCTTGTTAAATTCTTTATTCAATCTCTTCTTAATGGTATCTAAATCATCAATTTTGTTCCCTTTATATAGTGCCGAGACGTAATAATTATAGTTTTTAACAATTTGTTTATCGTTAGTAACAAAGATAGTTTGATAAGAATATTTTGTGATTTTATTCAAAGCATCTATATCAAAATTATCTTCACAATTATCAATTCCGATAATCAAATGTTGATAAGTTATATTAGAAATAATTCGAGAATAATCATCTTTATTCAGTACTACATTATCATCAATATTCATCTCAAATTTTGATGATGTTTTAAATAGTTTATAATTGCTATTTCCTATTATTCCATCTATATAATCTGATACTTTAAAAATATTAGCTTGCTCTTCAGGGGATACTTTAACTGTCAAATTAACAGTTAGTATATCATTTAATAATTTAGGATTATCAATTTTTTTAGGCACATATAAATACTTAATATGATTAATTTCAAACATATCACCTATACAACTAGAAAAATCAATATTATATCCTGGTGCTTTGAAAACTTTGCGGTATCTATCATCATTAATATGAATCTCAACTACAACATCTTTTGTCTTATCAATAATATAGTGATAATGAAATACATTATTAAAAAATAGGTCTAAAGCCTCTAAAACGGTAGTTTTTCCTGAGCTATTTGAACCTATTAACAATGTATTTTTATCTAAAGGTATATTTTCTTTTTTAAACGCTTTGTAGTTTTTAATGAAGATATGTTCAATCATAAAACCACCACCTATTCTAATTATAACACACTATTAAGTCGGATTTGATAAGTACTAAAAAAAAGCACAAAATGTGCTTTTTTAGAAATCATATTTGCTTAGTATTTCAGCTGGTGTTTTAAGTAATAAATTCGATACAGGTATTAATCCTGAAATGATATTAATAGTGTAAATAATAATTACTCCCGAAACAATACTTAATGGTGATATATAGATTAAATCCATATAGTCTTCAGCTAATACTTGAATACGGTACATTACAAGTGTTGTAGCAAGATATCCTACAATACTTGTTAATGTTGTAATAAGAATTATCTCTGTAGTAAATATTTTACGAATATCACCTTTTGTTACTCCAAGAGCTCTATAAACACTAACTTCATAAATTCTTGATAGTAAGCTAGATCTTATAATAAAGAAATAACTAATAGCAGAAGCAGCCAGTACAACGAACGTAAATATTATTGTCCCTATGCTATTGCTTAAACGGTTAGAGCGATACACTTCATATTGTACTAAATATGTGCTTTCTGACTCTATATCTTCTTCCGTTAAATGCCTCATAGTTTCTTCAATATTATTTGAATGGAAATAAACATTAGCACTAGGCAGTACATAAACATCATCGAAGTACGTTTTCCCAATGTCATCTCTTTTAACTAAAATTAAAGGAACATCAGTATCACTTGTAAATGCACCAACAGCGTGGTAGTACTTATCAAAGTATTTAACTCTATTTAACGCTAGAGGAGATTCTAATGTTTCTATATCGTAAATTAAGAACTCATCGTCTTCTTCAATTAAGAAACCTCGATCTAATGTAATATCGTCTTCAAATACCTCATATATCCCAACTTTAAACTGTGACATAAAGATAAGTTCCTGACGAGCATAAATAACTGCACTTCCATCATCAACTATTGCCACTAGATTTAATTCATATTGGAATGGTCCCTCAGGTCCTTCAAGCGTAATTGAGTAATTAACATCCAGTAAATCTTTATATGTTGTAATACCTAAATAATTATACGTTGAACTCATTAACATTTGATCAGCTAATCGCTTATCAATAACGAATTCATTATAGTTTTGAACGCCATCTGTATTCCCATAAATAATTTTTGATTTATTGAGATAATCACTATAAACAGCATCTTCAGTTAAAGAAACATTATTACTATAATTCTGGTATATCGTTGGTAAATCAACATTTAAATCAATTATACCAATAACTTGGAAGTAGTTAACTGAAGGATTATCAGCTAATAGTAAAATGTCATCATAATCCATCGTATTCTTATCAAATACAACCATTTCCTTAGCTCCATATAAGAATTCATCAGCTTCCATTGTTAAAATACCACTTAACATACCAATTGCTAGAGCAATCAAAATTGCTCCTCCAGCAAATCCCACATAAAACAGTTTCCCTAATTTAGATGAGCCTTGCAACCTTCTTACAGCTAATTTTAAGCTGTCTTTAATACTTATTACACTGTGTTTGGTACTTTCAGTTTGTGTTTCTGTAATTATCGATTCTAAATTGAAATCAGTTTCGACAAAATCCTTTGCTTTTAACTTTTCATATTTCTTATCATATATCTTAATTTCCGTATCTTTTTCAAGCAATTGAATTTTTTGATATTCTTTTGATTTAACATCAATATACACGGTTTTATTTTTGACAATTAATCTAATATCTAATTTATCTTCAATATCTTCATCAGTATATACTTTTAATGATGAATTATCGTCTAAAACATTAGATACAGGGCGCATATCACCCAAGTAGATATCAGTTTCATGTTGAACATCTAAACTACCGTTTGATGAATTAGATATATCACTAATTATTTTACCGTCTTCAAGACGGATAATTCGATCCCCATAAAAAGCAGCAAGTTCTTCTTCATGAGTAACTAAAACCACTAGTTTATTTAATGAGATTTGTTTAATAATATTCATTATATCTTGCGTATTTTTACTATCTAAGTTCCCAGTAGGTTCATCCGCAATAATAACGGATGGGTTTTTAGCTAAAGCTCTAGCTATCGCAACACGTTGTTGCTGTCCACCTGACAACTGAAAAGCACGTCTTTTACGGTAATTTATCATTCCCATACTATCTAATATGTAATCAATACGTTTATCTATTTCTTCTTTGTCATCGATTCCTACCATATTTAAAGTAAGCGATATATTATCGTACACTGTTAAGTTAGTTAATAAGTTATAGTTTTGGAAGATATATCCAACTTTTCTATTTCTAATTTTGTCCCATACTTTTGAACTATATCTTTCAATTTGTTCATCACCAAACATAATTGAACCTTGATGGACTTTATCTAATCCTCCAAGAACATTCAATAATGTTGTTTTACCACTACCAGAAGGACCAAGTAAAACAACTAATCCTGTATCTGGTAAATCTAAAGTAATATCGTTTATTACATGTATTTCATTTGTTTTTTTACGGTTATAGTATTTTTGTAATCCTTTTAATTTTATCATGATGTCACCTACTCTTGTTTTAATGAAGTAATTACAGAATTACTAAATATTCGTTTATTAAATCTATTTCCTAAGAACAGTGATAAAACTGTCAATAATAGGAAAATAATAAGATAACTATACACCGTAAAGAATCGTAAATATTGTGGAATAAACGTATCAAACAGTTCGTTTACATAAAGCAGTATCATCGTAACTATATAAGCCAATGTTACTGTAAAGAATAGTTCTAAAATTGTTACTTTGTTTAAATCTTTTTTACTTGCACCTATAGATCTAAAGATCAAATAATCTTTTTTCTTAGAGTTCTGAACATTTCGTAAAACAATATAACTTATAAAGTAAATAACAATCATTAGTAATCCCATTAAGAAAGCAAAATATAATCCCTGTAGTAATTGAATTATCTTGTCATATGCATTCCCAATACTTGACGGATAAATAGCGTTATACCCTAATTCTTCAAGTTCTTCTAATACTTTTTCAGCATCGTAAGTGTCGGTTACTAAGAGACTAATTTGATAAGTATCATCATCCAGTAAACTATCAAATGTATTTTGATTCATAACGATTGTATTCCAAGCTCGTTCATCATCACTAAAAATATATTCATCAACAATTAATAAATCATTACTAGTTACAAAAAAGTTTGAAGTTCCATTTAATGAAACAGTTAATCCTTGGTAGAAATCAGCATTTTCATCGTATGATATTTGATCTAATACCATTGATAACTGATTTAAATGATCCCAACTTAGTTTCGTTTCATTATCATTTAAAGTATCATCAATTAAGAAATTATTATAATCAAAATTCACATTATACTCAACATCACCACTAGTAACACTGATATTATAACGAACATATCCTTGTCCCCAGCGACCTTTAATATAAGAGTTTACTGTAACTAACTCTGTTTCAATAAAATCATCATGAAAATACATTCTTGCTTCCCAAGAGTTGGGATTAAGATTTTTTGTAATACCGACAATCTCAAATTCAATCCCGTTTATAATAGTATAACCACCATCGTTTTCATACATCGGATAATCAAATCCTAACGTAATCTCTTTTCCAAGACTGTATTCTTCAAAATCTTCAACGACTAATTCATACATGCTTTCTGGTAATCTTCCCGATTTCAAATCACTACTACTAAGCATACTAGCAGGATTTATCAAGTTATCACTTGTATGAACACGTTCATATTCCTCAATATAAGAAAAGATAAAGGAATCTAAAATTACATCATGTTTTAATAAGTAGTTAACTCTATCAATCGCCGCTAAATCAGTTAATTCAGTAGGTGTAAAAATAGAATCATCAAACTTAGAAACAACAATTCTTGAAGTTGTAACATTATTAAAATATCCTCCACCTTGGAAAGAAATACCTCTATTTGTTTCACTTACATAACTACCATAACTAAACGTAAATATAATAGCGATGAACATCGCTACAATCATTGTAAAAATCGTTCTTCTAGGCGTTCTAAATAAGTTTCTTAAGGAAATCAAACTTAAGTCACCTAGATTCATTTTATGGTTAGCTAATTCAATACTCTCACTAACATCTTTTCTTCTACTCGTACGTTTATCTTCTACAACTTCACCATCAAATAAACGAATTTTTCTTGTTGCGTATTCTTCAACTTGTGAATAGTTATGTGTAACTACTATAACAAGTTTATCTTGTGATATTTCTTCCAGTAAAGACATAACAACTTTACTAGATTCACTATCTAAGTTACCTGTTGGTTCATCAGCAACAATTATCGGACAATCTTTTGCTAAAGCTCTAGCAATAACAGCTCGCTGTTTTTGCCCTCCTGATAATTTAGATGCTTTATGATGAACATGACTTGATAACCCTACTTTATCTATTAATTCTAAAGCTCTTTCTTTTCTTTTTGTAGGATCATAACCTTGAATTGTTAAAGCTATCATCACATTTTCTAAAACACTATATGAGTCGATAATATTATAGTTTTGAAAAACAAAACCAATATATTGACGACGATAACTTTCCCATTCCTCAATTGAAAAATATGACGTTTCCTCACCGTTAACGTACATTTCTCCATCTTCATAAGTATCTAATCCACTAATTACATTTAATAACGTACTTTTCCCACTACCACTTTCACCAGTTACAGCTATAAACTCTCCAAGTTTAAATTCCAGACTTACTTTTCTAAGTCCGAGTGCTACAACATCATTACTATGGTAATATTTTGAGACATTAACTAATTTAA
>LGVE01010316.1_pt2 | contig 10046 bp, 6 predicted proteins | sample 469871 | NCBI WGS metagenome assembly LGVE01 (sample SAMN03893561, study PRJNA290197) | marine sediment metagenome | material: sediment; isolation source: combined push core samples #3730, #5133, and #5579 collected at Hydrate Ridge | place: Pacific Ocean: Hydrate Ridge | reverse complement strand
AGCAGCAGGATAAAAATGCTTTTATAAATTCCTATACGTTAAAAGGAGATAAAAAATGAACATAAGGAAAATAAATACGATACTGGCAATTGCTATTATCATGACAATCCTGCCAGTATGCACACAAGCAGTACCTATACCGTATAGTATTGCAGGAACTGTATACCAATCCGATGGTGTGACACAGGCATCTGCAGGTACAAATGTTAATGTAACCGACACCATGAGCGGATATTATATAGAAGGCACGACAGGTAGTGGACCTAATAACGGTGGATATGCAGTAGCTATAGATGGTGAAAATGGTGACACTGTGCTAGTAAAGGCATGGAATACAACACACTATGGAACAACAACAATCACTCTTTTAGAAGCAATGACTGGTATCGATGTGATACTAAACATACCAGTTACAGATATTACACCGCCAGCTAGTGTTTCCAACCTGGATGAAGCAGATAAAGGAACGACATGGATACAATGGAGCTGGATTAATCCATCTGATTCCGATTTCAGCCACACCGAAATCTACCTAAACGGCATCCATCAAACCATCACATCAGCCGAATTCTTCAACGCAACCGCTCTCACCCCCTACACCGAATACACCATCAGCACCCAAACCGTTGACACTTCAGGCAACATAAACACAAGCTGGATTAATAACACTGCAACAACTGTTAGTAATGATAATTGGAAAAATGAATGGATCGGTGAAGATTCAGAAGGAGGGAGTGCAGTCACCACAACGGAACTTCAAGAAGCTATTCATCACTGGTTAGAAGATATACCAGTAAGAAGACACATTATGTCTACTACAGATCTCCAGGAGATTATTGTAATATGGCTATCGGGATGAGATAAAACATATTGAACAGTGCAGCAGAACATTCTTAGTATTGCTCTGTGTTAACTCAGGGTGTTAAACAGATATGAAGATGTGTTTAATTGTGATGAGAAGGCAGCTTATGTCAAATGTTTTTTTTACAAGATTTCAATGCACCAATTCTTCATTTTTTAGAGACTTGAAGTGATGTTAAATCGAATTGTTTTTATATTGCATATTGTGTATATTTCGTAATACATTACTATACTGGAATCTATTATTAGTATAAAACGTCTTCCTATAACAGAAACATGTGTAGATATACGGACAATTCTCACTACAAGCATGCTGCTTGTATGTGCAGACATGACTTCCATAGACTACAGATGTGCACGATTAGTAGAGGTGGCGGTATGAATCAATGGATTCTGACACTAAGCTTCAGTGTTATTGAAATGATAGAAAGGTTTGAACATGGGTTAAATTCCGTTAGTGCTTCAAATCCGGAAGAAATTTCTAAGAGGAGGATAAAAAAATGATTAAAACATTAAGTTATTTGGTTGTGTTTGCGATTCTAATGAGTGCAATACCGCTTGCCATAGCCAGTGATGTGCATTATGAAATTAATGCTATTGATAGATTAAGACCTGAACTTCCGGAAGGGGAACCCCATACAGATAAACTTGTTCATTTAATTGAGCTTAAAGCCGATGATTATACATCTGCTCTTTCAGAAACGAAAATTCTGATCGTGACCAGTGGACATGGTCCACTTACTGGTATATTACCACAAGATGAAAAGGATTACTGGGTGACTTTGCTCGGAGATATGGGATATACCAGTGTTCATTGGTATGACGGGATACCCACTTTTGATTTGCTCAACCAATATGATCTGGTGATTTACGACGCTGGTGGTTATTGGTATCCATTGAGTTACGAGGTTGAACCCTTGTGGGATTATCACTTTGCAGGAAAACCGCTGATAATTGTTGCACCTGACATAAATTACGATTGGGGGAACATCGAAGAATCATCTAAGCCAACATTTTGCGAGGATGTTATGCACATCGAGGGGGTATTAGGTATACTGCCAGAGGTTGGTTTTGACATCATAACAAATACAGGACATGAGATTATCGTATCCGTGCCTACGAATGTAGAAATTCCAGTTGCATCACAGTCAAGCTGGCCAGATTGCTTTGACCCAGCTTCAGACTGTGACGGCGTTTTAACGCAAGGATATATCGATACAACAGAATTTGGAGTAGGTTCATGCAGTGATCTACCCTCTTATGAACCTTATGACCCTGAAGGGAATTTATTTTTAGTAGTAGCATATTCAGGTTCTGAATCTGAAGGAAGAACGGTACTATATGGTTTTCCGCCAACAGCAATAGGAGAAAGTGATATACTCGATCTTTTAGCGGAAGGAACAATAAATTGGGCTCTTGCCAAAGAAAAACCAGCAGAAATAGATCTTACGCTATATATAGAGGATGCGACAACTCCTGAAGATGCTCCTGCTATTGTGAATAAAGCGCCGGGAGATGTAGTTGATATAGTTGCACAAGTTGTGAATAAAGAAGATAAATCATGCAGTGTAAGTGTAACAATTGATGCTCAATCGCATTTAATCTACAAAAAATGCTTCAACAGGACTAATTTCACAGATATTGAAGAAACTCCCATGACTTCTGATGTTTCTGGAAATAAATACACGGTTACTATAAATCTTGGAGAGAAAGATACAATAGAATCGAGTAAGCAAATTGTTTGGAGATTTCAGATACCTGAAGACGAGCACACAGACTTTTGCCCGACTGTATTTGGTGCAGTAAAAGTAAATGATGTCATATGTGATGAAAGTTCAACGATGTATAGCATGATAGATAACGCAAAGGCAATTATCATTACAAATCGACATTTATTATTTGAGAAATATGGGAATCCAGCAGGTGGGTCATCTAAAGAGGTTAGATATCTGCTGAATTATTTATATAAAATAGGAGACTATGCAGATCAGAACTGCATCATTTACTATGTTGACCATTACAACGAATCATTGAAGAAATGGAATGCATCAGATATTACTGATGCAGATTATGCTGCTGGTGAAGATGTAGTAAATAGAAATGCAACTATTGTCGATGATCTCATCGAAGAGAATTTCACCAAGAAGACAAATCCACCTTATTTAATGATTGTTGGTGGAGATGAGGTGATTCCGTTTTATAGACATGACGATTCAAATTATTATAACACCGCAGATAACAGCCCTGAGAATAGCGATGATCCGGTTCTACATGTATTTGATGAGAACTATTTTATTTCAGACAGTCCTTATGCGGATGTTTCTGGAAATGATTATGATGAAGGAGAAGTTGAATTGTATATGGGTAGAATAGTAGGATATAGTGTACCTGAGATAGAAAATTTCATACAAATAGGACTCGTTGAGCCAGATGATTTAGAAAGTGGACTAGTTGCATCTCGTTCAGCAAATCATGACGTAGATGCCATTATTACTGCATTAAACAAGAAGAATGCTAATATTATTGGTGAAAACAATCCAGACTTAACTGAAAATGACGCATGGACTGAAGATGACTTAAAAATTGCAATGGAACGAGGATTTCAAGTAATGGCTTATTTGGGTCACGGAGCATACGATGCACTCCATGGGACGAACAATTGGCCTGCTGAATTAAATGCAGATGAACTGGATAATGTAAACTCAAACGGTTGTATAAGCGATAACAATTCTCTTTTTGTTTTTCATTCATGCAGGGTAGGTGTTGTGACCGATGAAGATGGTACAGTGTGGAAACCTGAATGGGATGACTGCATGTTATATGCGCTAGTTAATCAAAATTGCAGTGGTGTGGTAGCAGCAGGAGGAAAAGCTATTACAGACACTAGTACATCTGTCGGCTATGGTGAATTATTGGTAAATGACTATTTATCTCATCTAATCACTGACAATCAAGAAAGTTTAGGATTTGGCCATGCACTTCAAGAAGCAAAAAAAGGGTATGATGAAAGGGTGGTCGTGGAGTGGTAGTGATAAAAAAACCGTGACAGAATTTATGTATTTTGGTGTTCCTTGGACTACAATGGATCCCCCACTGTCGATAGTTAGTTCACCTAATTCTTCTGTTTCAATCGAAATCTCACCCCCTACTCAGGTCTCTGAAAATGAATATTTTCGAACGATGGGAGTCAATGTCACTAAATATAATATATCAGAAGTTGATGGTTTCGATTTAGTTGAGATAAATGGATCAAAATTTATTTCAGATGAATATAAACCAATTATACCCACTATTAGTGTTACATTATCAGTGCCATTATATACCAATATAACGAATGTAATAATTAAGGACAATGTTTCTACTTTAATAGGATATTATAATATTCCATCGACAATTCCTTGTGAGAGTGATGAAGATGAGAATTGTGGCTACACTATTCAAACAGATGTTGTTGGATTTTATCCAACAACAATTTATTACATGGATGAGAGTAATTTTGATGAGCATAAAGAAATTAGGGTTAAAGTAGCATTAATTCAATACAATCCACAAACAAACGAAACAATCCTCCACAACTACACAAAACTGGAACTCACATACCAAACCCCAACAACTGCAGCAATAACGGATTTCTCACCAACAAAAACCGAATACACCAGCGGGGACCCAATAAACACTTCTATTACAATAGATAATGTCGGATCTGATGCCTTAACAGGGCTTCGAGCAGATTTGTCTTTAATAGACCCGTATGGGCAGGTTAAAGCATCTGAACTGGGCTCCACATTCGATGTGGCATCTGGAGAATCAAAGACCATATCGGTTGAATTGGATCAATCTCTACCTCATGGCTCTTATCTCATTGAACTAAATGTGATAAACAGCACAGGCGGCATACTGGGAAGTTCCTCTGAGCATATCTACATATCAACAGGTGGGATCACAAACTTATTTCTCCCAAGCGAAATCGAGTCAGGAGAAGATATCACATTTGATATCACATTTGAAAATGGTAATACAACGAGCGTTGAGGCAACAGGTGTAGTTTACATTTACGATCCGTATGGTATAGAAATTGCGAAATTGCCATCTCTACCCGTTACGGTCGCTCCTGACACTGAGAAGTTGATAAGTATTACTTGGAATACCGCAGGGAAGGAAATTGGAGACTACGAGGTTGCTGCATATGTATTTACAAATGAAGAATCATTCGGTCCGGAGTATAGTACGTTTGAAATCAAACAAGGACTAATTGTCCCACTACATTCAGGCTGGAACCTTATCTCAGCCCCCATGAAGCTCACCACCTGGAACCTTGGCCAGGAATCAATAATCGGTGATCCGTTAAACGTAACCCCAAAAAACAGCCTAACATCAATCTACAGGTACAACACCACCTCCGAATTATTCGAGATGTGCATTCATCACGAGGATTGGGGATGGGACAATGCAATGGGATCAGAGAGCTTTACAGAATTAGAACCTGGTAGAGGATACTGGGTGATAGCTGATAATGATTGCACACTGACATTCACTGGAACCGCACCTTCTGATCTGGACATATCGCTGGATGCTGGCTGGAACTGTGTTGGATGGTATTCAACTTCCGTTGCTGAGTTAGGACAAGAATCACTTGTTGTCGATCCATTTAATGTCACACCGGATAATAGCCTGGCATCAATTTACAGGTACAATACCACCTCCGAATCATTCGAGATGTGCATTCATCACGAGGATTGGGGTTGGGACAATGTAATAGGATCAGAGAGCTTTACAGAATTGGAATCTGGGAAAGGATACTGGGTAATGGCTGATAATGATTGTGAATGGAATCATGAAATATAAAAAATCTGTAGTAATAGCATTTGTGGAGCTCAAAACCTATAAGTCATTTAAAAGTTTCTGAGCAGACATCAAAATAATGATCGCAGAAGAGGGATGCTACAATAGATAACCAAACAGGAAGAAGTGATCTAAATGAAAGAAAACAACAAACAAGAACGCATAATAACGATCATACTTGCTGTGATCTTGGTATTTACCGTCTTTGTAGCACCAGTCAGCGCAGCAGATCTCCACGTTGGTACAGGTCAGACATATTCAGCGATTCAAGATGCGATAGATACAGCAAGTCCACGTGACACGATTATCGTGCATGATGGCACATATACCGAGAACGTGGATGTGAACGTGGCTCACTTAACAATTCAATCTGAGAACGGTTCTGCTGTAACGATTGTCCATGCTGTAAATTCGGATGATGACGTAGTTGGAGTAACTGAGAATTACCTGAACATCTCTGGATTTACGGTGACAGGCGCAACTGGATCATGTGGAATATATCTTAAAAGTGGTACTAATTACTGCAATATATCAGAAAACAACTGCTCGAACAACCAACGCGGCATCTTCCTGAGCGATTCGAGCAACAACACTATTAAAAATAACATTGCAAACTCGAACAACTGGGAAGGTATCTGTCTGTATTCTTCGAGCAACAACACGATCACAGGAAACATTGCAAACTTGAATAAACGCTATGGGATCTTCCTATATCATTCGAGCAATAACATGCTCACAGGAAATACAGCAAACTCAAATCAAGATTACGGCATCTTCCTGAGCGATTCGAGCAACAACAGACTTACTGTAAACACCGCAAACTCGAACCAGCAACATGGTATCCGCCTATATTCTTACTCTTACGAATATTCTTCGAGCAATTACAACACGCTAGCAGGAAATACTGCGAATTCGAATGACTACATCGGCATCTCCCTGTCTTCTTCGAGCCACAACATGCTTGTGAACAATACTGCGAATTCAAACAACAATGGGATTAGCATATCTTATCTATCAAGTAAGAACAATACGATCTACCACAACAATTTAGCAGATAACACACAAAACAACGCCTACGACACTTACCATAGCACTAATACATGGGATAATGGCATGGAAGGCAACTACTACTCTGACTACACAAGCACTGACTTAGACGGCGACGGCATTGGCGACACCGCACATTCGATTCCGGGCAGCGAGGTCAAAACTGACAATTACCCGCTCATGCAATCGTGGAAAGGATACCAGGTTCATAACCTCAACACTAACGAAGACTTCCTTGGAATTCAAGCTGCTATAGACGATTCTGATACGGATGATGGACACACGATCATAGTAGATGCAGGTGTATATAAGATAAATATAGATATAAACAAACAGCTCACACTACAAGGAGCAAGTGCAGATGTAGTAACGGTGATCGCAAGCCAGTTGAGTGATCATATCTTTGATGTGACTGCGGACCGGGTGAATATTTCAGGGTTTACAGTGACAGGAGCAGGATCTGGGAAAGGGATTCATCTAAACGGTACGGATTATTGTAGTATTTCTAATAATATCGCTTCGAACAACGAATATGGTATCTTCCTGAATTCTTCAAGGAGTAACACGCTTGCGAACAATGCAATGTCTGGAAATATAAACAATTTCGTTGTTCGTGGTGTCTCTCTTTCCGAATATACTCATAGTGTAGACACAAGTAACACAATTGATGAAAAGCCGATCTATTATTGGGTTGGTCAGCAGGATAAATCGATTCCGGGCGATGCTGGCTACGTGGGAGTCGTGAACTCAATAAATATCACAGTCAGGAATCTGACATTGACGAAAAATGGTGAAGGTGTGTTGTTCGCATACACTGAGCAATCAATGATAGAGAACGTTACCGTAAACTGGAATGACTATGGTATTTACCTGTATTCTTCGAGCAACAACACGCTTATTAACACTAATGCAAGCTCAAACGAGGATTATGGAATTTACATGCACAATTCAAACAATAACATGCTTACAAAAAACATCGTGAACTCGAATGATTGCGGCATCTACCTATATTCTTCGACCAGCAATACGTTTGCTAACACTAATACAAGCTCAAACGAGGATTATGGAATCTCTCTATTGAATTCAGACAACAATAAGCTACAGGATAACACAGCGAACTCAAACAACTACTACGGCATCACTATACATTTTTCGAACGATAACATGTTACATAACAATAGCGCATCGAACAATACCCACGGAATATATCTATATTCTTCTATTAACAACATACTAAGCGGTAATACAATATATTTGAATAACCGGTCCGGTATCAAATTGAATGAATCAAGCAATAACACGCTTGCAAGCAATACAGCAGATTCGAACAGGGATTATGGAATCGATGTGTCATTTTCAAGTAGCAACAAGATCATAGGAAACACAATGAGGTTGAATGATTGCGGCATTTACATGTCGTTTTCGAGCAGCAATACAATTACAAACAACAATGCAAGCTCGAATGTGGATTATGGTATCTACTTGTATCATTCGGGTAATAACAAGCTTACAAAAAACACTGTGAATCGGAACAACGGCGACACAGGTTATTACGGCAATGGTACCTGCGATTGGAATCATTGGTACGGTGGTGATGGCGGTAATGGCTATGGATACGGCATCTGCCTGTCATATTCGAATTACAACACACTCACAGAAAACTTCGCGAACTCCAACGGCGGCAAAGGTGGTGATGGTGGAAGTTGCCGCTGTGGTGGTAATGGCGGTGATGGTTATGGCTATGGCATCTACCTGTATTCATCAAGCAACAACACACTCATGAAAAACACTGCAAACTCAAATGGCGGCAGAGGTGGTGATGGCGGCACTGGTTATGATATCATTGGTGGTGATGGCGGTAATGGCTACGGATACGGCATCAGCCTGAATTTTTCAAGCAACAACACGGTCATTGAGAACATCGTAAAATCTAACAATGGCAGTGGTGGAAAATGCGGTCGCTGCCTCGATATCAACTGCGACAACGGGGATGTCGGGGAAGGCTATGGCTATGGCATTAACCTGCCTTCAAGTAGGAACACGCTTTACCACAATAATCTGATCAACAACACCAATTACAATGCCTACGACACAGGTACCAACCAATGAGACTCCAGAACTGTTGGCAACTACTACTCCGACTACACCGGAACCGATTCTAACGGCGACGGCATCGGTGATACTCCATATCCAATCCCGGGCGGCAGTAACAAAGATAAATATCCACTGATGTCACCATATATGACAGATGTCAAGCCACCTTTCTCCATCAGCAATCTTCACTCTTTTCCAGGTTCCACCTGGGTCAAGTGGACCTGGACCAATCCATCCGATCCGGACTTTAGTTATACTGAGATCTACCTAAACAGCATCCACCAAACCAGCACCTCATCCAATTTCTTCAACGCAACTCCCCTCACCCCCAACACCGAATACACCATTAGCACCAGAACAGTAGACACCTCAGGCAACATAAACACAACATGGGTCAACAACACCACAACAACACAATCACCATCGAAAATAAATATCAATTTACATACAGGCTGGAACCTGATCTCAGTACCATTAAATCTTATAACCTGGGAACTGGGTGATGAATCAATCGTCGGTGATCCGTTAAACGTCACACCAAAGCACAGTCTTATATCTATCTACAGGTACAACTCCACATCAGGATCATTCGAAAAATGCGACTATTTTGATAACTGGGGTTGGTCTCCTGCTACAGGGTCTGAGAATTTCACCGAGCTTGAACCCGGCAGAGGATACTGGGTAATGGCAAATCAAGACTGTATTTTAACATTTGATGGAACAAGTCCGTTTGATCTTAATATATCAATAAATAAAGACTGGAACCTTGTTGGATGGTATTCAATGTCTGAAGCTCTTTTAGGCGAAGAAGCAATAGTAGGGAACCCGCTGAATGTCATTCCTGAGAACAGCTTGTTGTCTATCTATAGATATAATACCACTATAAGATTGTTTGAGAAGTGCGATCACTTCCCTGATTGGGGCTGGGGGCCTGCCACAGGGTCTGAAGAGTTTACCAAGCTGGATCCGGGGAGAGGGTACTGGGTAATGGCCGCTAATGATTGTAAATGGCAGTATAGAATATAACTGACATTAGTGATGACTGTGATATTGATGACAAAACACCAACAATCACTGATGATTTTGCCTTTAATGGTATATAGGTATATGAAACATATAAGACTAATTTGTCAGGAAAAGGCATGCTCATACTGATACTAATTTTAACATTTTTGAAGAAAGTTAGGAGGTTTTATATAGCA
>LGVE01080193.1_pt3 | contig 10048 bp, 8 predicted proteins | sample 469871 | NCBI WGS metagenome assembly LGVE01 (sample SAMN03893561, study PRJNA290197) | marine sediment metagenome | material: sediment; isolation source: combined push core samples #3730, #5133, and #5579 collected at Hydrate Ridge | place: Pacific Ocean: Hydrate Ridge | reverse complement strand
AAGGAATATCTGGCTGCTTTGCGCAAGGCGGCAATTGAGCGGCGCAAGGCCTGAGGAAGGCTAGAGCCTCGCGAGTGGGACCTGTGCGAAAGGTGAACTGTTGCAGGGAGGTCGCCTGTAAAGGGGGCAGGAAATATTTCCGTGCGATTGCGCCCCCTCTCTTTGGCATTGTAGAGGGCAAGATCGGCATGTTTAAGAAGTTGCAGGGGGCTGTAGCGGCAGTTCATGGAGGTGGCCGCTAGACCAATGCTCACCGTAAGGGGGAAGCCGAAGTCGTGACGGAAAACTTTTGCCCGTAGTCGCTCAGCGGCCTGATAGGCTTGTTCGGCGTCGCATTCTGGCAAGATCACCACAAATTCTTCGCCGCCAAAGCGACATACGACATCCGACTTGCGTGCCGAATTTTTCAACAGGTCGGCAAAGCATTGCAGGGCCTGATCCCCTGCCAGGTGGCCATGGGTATCGTTGACGGCTTTGAAATGATCCAGATCGGCAAGGAGGAGCGTCAGGGGCCTGCCGGTGCGATGGGCAAGGGCAATTTTTTGGTCCAGATCCGCATCAAAATAGCGGCGGTTGAAGAGTCCGGTCAGACCATCGGTAACTGCCTTGCGGGCCAAGTCCGCTTCTGATCTCCGAAGCAGCTCAATGCGGTGCTTGTTTTTGAGGTGCCAGCCGATCTGCACGGCAGCTTCCCGGCAGGGCATGTTGAGGGCAAGGCAGTCACAGGCCCCGAGTTCAAGAGCCTTGATGCGGTTGTTTTGCAGAGCGCTGGGGGCAAAAAGCAGCAGTGGAATGTCTCGCCATTCGTCATGTTCCCGTAATTTTTTCAGCAAAGGAGACAGCTCCGAGGCTTTGTGCGGGTAGGGACAACAGATAATGTCGATGCGCTGTTCCAGTGCGGCAGTTGTCTGCTGTTGGGTGACACAGTGGACGATGTTCTGGAAAAGCCTTGTGGCCATCACAGTGCTGGCGATCTGGCTAGCCCCACTGCTTCTTGGGCTGATAATCATGGCAACGTTTTGCATCGGTACAAGCCTCATAAGAAAACATGCAAAAATGACTAAAGCGGCTTACTGTGCCTTTTCATTGATTATCTAATCAGCAATAACGGTGCCAGCTTAAAAAAATCTTGTAATGATCTAAGTGTCGCGTGTTCTCTGGTGGAATGTCGTTATTTTTCAAAGGGTTGAAGTTGTTGAGAATTTTTTGAAAGCCCCATGGCGTAGAAGGCGGGGGTAAGCCAAAAAAATGACAAAGGATGTTTGCTTGCCCGTTACAGGGCTTTGGATTGGTTTTTTATGGCGGGACAGTCAAGGAAATGACGAGGGGTTGCAAGGGGCGGGATTGCTGGCTTAGGCGTGAAAATTGATCCTGGAAGCGGTGTCAGGGGTCGTTGTGGTGCTTGAAGCCTCACTGCTACCGTAGAGGGCACGGACCAATTGCCGGGTAGCGGGTGATTCGTCACTTGTTTGCTGCCGGGGGGCGATGGTTGCTGCTGGGGAGTAGGGTAGCGCTAATAGTTCGCCGGATTGGATGGGGGTCGCAGTGGTTATTGCGGTGTCGGGCGCTGCCTGCTCTTGCGCGCTGTTAGCAAGGGAAATGGATGCGCTCGAAAGGGTGATGCGGTCACTTCCCTGGGGTGTCCCCGCTGTTTTTGGGTTGCCGGCCTGGTCCCGGTTAGTAGTGCGGGAGCGGTTGGTGGAGCCTCTTTCAGATCTCTGCACTGGGGATGATTTCTGCGGGGCAAGCAGTCCCGAGATCAAACTCCCAAACTCTCTGGCAATGTTCATCGAATTAAGCTCCGGTGCAAATGCTGTAGACTACTCTCACAGTATACCATGACCTTTTGCAGAAGCATATCTCGTGCCTTGTGGGGCGCTCGTTGAGACGCGAGCCCGGGCGATCAGGCTTCCTTCATGATCTGCGCGGTAAAGAGATAGATATCGCACCCTGCCTTCTGCCAGGAATCCTTGGCCAGGCCGGCTTTGTAGCAGGTGTGCTGGAGAAAGGTTTCGCGATCCCATTGCTGTTCAATGGCGACCTGGGGTAGCAGAACGCCCCGTTGGCCATCCTGCTCAAGATAGATGCCGTGCCGCCCGACGATGATTTCTGCGGGATCCTTGGCCTTGCGCAGGGGAGAAAGAACCGAGATCTCGATGGAAAAGTTGTCGAGATCATCTTTCCCCATGGGATAAAATCGGGGGTCTTCTGTCGCGGCAGCGACGGCCATAACGGCAACCTCTTTGCAGAGCGGTCGCTGGGAGGTGAAGGTGCCGATACAGCCCCTGAGTTGGCCGGCCTGGGACAGGGTTACGAAGCAGCCCCGGTGCTGGTTAAGAGACTCTGCTTCATGGGTCGGTTCGACTAGGACGCCGGTGCGCAGGTAGCTGGTTATGGCATCGCGGACTATGCCGAGCAGCACGGTTTGTTCCTGCTTGGTCAACGGTGTACCCATGACGCCTCCTGGTTGAGGTTTTGGCCTCCGCCGTAAATCCGCAAGCTGCTTAGGGAGGAGCTGGCCGGCTCGCTAGGAGCCGGCCATTTACAAGAGACGCTTAGCCTCGAGTCTTTTCGTATCGTTTACGCTCGTTGGCGTCAAGATATTTTTTCCGGAGCCGGATGGAAGTCGGTGTGATCTCAGCAAGCTCGTCATCGCCGACATACTCCAGGGCCTGCTCCAGGGAGAGGTTGCGCGGGGTGATAATGCGGATTGCTTCGTCAGTGCCCGAGGCGCGCACGTTGGTCAGTTTCTTGCCTCGGCAGGCGTTGACCACCATGTCGCTCTGCTTGGCGTTCTCGCCGATGATCATCCCTTCGTAGACCTTGGTGCCGGGGCCCACGAACAAAATACCCCGATCCTGCAGGTTGAACAGGGAATAGGCCACCGTTTCACCGCTCTCCAGCGCAAGCAGGACGCCGTTCTTGCGGCCGGCGATAGGCCCTTTGTAGGGGCCATATTCATGGAAGGTATGGTTCATGACCCCGGTGCCGCGGGTGTCGGTAAGAAATTCGGTACGGAAACCGATCAGGCCGCGCGCCGGGATGATGAACTCCAGACGGTTGGTTCCGTCCATGGGATGCATGGCGACCATTTCCGCTTTGCGCGTTCCGAGTTTTTCAATGACCGTGCCCTGGTGCTCCTCGGGAACGTCGATGGTCAAATACTCCATCGGTTCGCAATTAACGCCATCAATCTCCCGCATGATGACTTCCGGCTTGGAGACCGCCAGTTCGAAGCCTTCGCGGCGCATGTTTTCGATGAGGATGGACAAGTGCAGCTCGCCACGACCGGAGACCTTGAAAGTATCGGTATTGTCCGTGTCTTCGACCCGCAGTGAAACGTTGGTACGCAGTTCCTTGTGCAGACGCTCGCGAATGATTCGCGAGGTGACGTATTTTCCTTCGAGACCGGCAAAGGGGGAGTTGTTGACCATGAAGTTCATGGACAGGGTCGGTTCGTCGATAGCCACGTAGGGAAGCGCCACGGGATGTTCTGCGTCGGCAAAGGTCTCGCTGATGCCGACCTCTTCAAAGCCGGCGATGCAGACAATGTCGCCGGCGATAGCTTCCTGGATCTCTACCTGCTGAAGTCCTTCGAAGCCGATCAACCTCGAGATCCGCCCCTTGCTAATCGTGCCGTCTTTTTTTATCGCCGCGATAGTCTGGCCGGAGCTGACCCGGCCGTTGGATATCTTGCCGGTGGCGATGCGGCCGAGATAGTCGTTGTAGGCGATGCTGGTAACCAACATCTGAAAGGGGGCCTCTGTGTCGACTTGGGGAGGTGAAACTTCCTTGCCGATAATCTGGAACAAGGCTTCAAGGTTGTCTGCCGGGACCTTCGGGTCGAGAGTCGCGTGGCCAGCTTTGGCGTTGGTATAGATAATGGGGAAGTCGAGCTGATGTTCGTCGGCGTTGAGCTCGCAGAACAGGTCGAAGACCATGTCGACCACCTCTTCCGGGCGGGCGCCGGGACGGTCAATCTTATTGATGACCACGATCGGTTTATGGCCCAGGTCGAGGGACTTTTTAAGCACGAAACGAGTCTGCGGCATGGGGCCGTCAAAGGCGTCGACCAGCAGCAGTACCGAGTCGACCATCTTCAGTACTCGCTCCACTTCTCCGCCGAAGTCGGCGTGGCCCGGTGTGTCGACTACGTTGATCTTCAGATCACCGTGGGTAATGGAGAGGTTCTTGGACAGAATCGTAATGCCACGCTCTTTTTCAAGATCGTTGCTGTCCATGACGCGTTCGGTGATGGCCTGGTTTTCACGAAAGACGCCTGATTGTCTGAGCATGGCATCAACCAGGGTGGTTTTGCCGTGGTCGACGTGGGCGATAATGGCGATGTTGCGAATGTTCTGTGGCAGCATAAAAGGGGTGCTTCTCCTGTCAAGATTTATGTAAACTGGTGATTCTGTTCCAAAACCCACCAATCTTATATGGGATGTCCTTGAATAGCTAGTAGAAATTGAATGGCGGAGTTTTTTTGTTCGTTGCCAGCTAAAGACCGCCTTTCAGCGCAAAGCGCCTTGCGCTCTGAAGCAGGGCAATTTAAGATGAATCTAGGAGGCTGTCGGACTATCCATGAACCGGCTGCAAATTTGGCTGTTTGGCCCATATCTCAGCTCCTTTTCGGCCCATAGCTACAGCTATGAACCTTCAAAGGAGTTAAAATCTGTTCTCAAATATCCAAATTTTCGCTTCGGCCCGTATTGTCCGACAGCCTCCTAGTACAGAAATCAGATGTTTAGCTTGGCAAGGGGCCTCGCACGCCTTAGCCCAATCGCAGGAGGCTCAATGACATATCGGTTTAGGGTGCAGGTTGCTGGATTTTTCCTATTGCTGGGGCTATTGGCCGGTTGCGCGGTAAATCCGGTCACTGGTCGCCAGGAATTGGCCCTGTTTCAGGTGTCGACCAGTGAAGAAATCAGCCTTGGCCAGCAGACCTTTCCTCGGGCTCTGCAGCAGATGGGGGGCGAATATGGCGATCCACGACTGGCCGAGTATGTTCGGCAGGTGGGTGACGCCTTGGCGAATGTCAGTCAGCGTCCCGATCTGCCCTATCAGTTTAAGGTAGTCAACGACTCGACTCCTAACGCCTTTGCCTTGCCGGGGGGATTTGTCGCCATATCCCGCGGATTGCTGGCTGCCTTGGAAAACGAAGCGCAGCTGGCCGCGGTGCTTGGTCACGAGTTGGGCCATGTTACGGCCCGTCATTCGGTGCAGGCCATGCAGCGCGGTTCTCTGCTGGGCCTCGGTATGGCCGTTTTGGGCGGCGTAGCCGGGCAGGGCGGCTATGGTGTCGCAGCGCAGCAGGCGGGACAGCTTGCTGCTGGCCTGCTGGAAAATACCTATAGTCGCGAGCAGGAACGGGAATCCGATCGCCTCGGCGTCGATTGTCTGGTCCTGGCGGGCTACGACCCGCAAGGGGCGGTACAGCTTCAGGAGTATTTTTATCGCAAGGTGGAGCAGGGCGCTGAGCCCATGTGGCTGGCGGGTCTGTTTCGTACCCATCCTTTTTCCAAGGAACGAATGCTCGATCTTCAACAGTATGTTGCCGAGCGCTATGCTTCGACAGTGGGTGACCCCAGTTATGTGCTCAAGCAGCAGGACTTTGCTCGGTCTGTAGCCGGCCTGCGGCGCATGCAGCAGGGCTACGCTCTCTACGATCAGGCTCGGCAGTTTGAAGCACAGGGCCAGCTCGCAAGGGCGATCGCCGTTTATCTGCAAGCGGCCACAGCGGCTCCCGATCAGGCCCTGATTCTGACCGCTCTTGGCACCGCTTACCTCAAGGCCGACGATCTTGTCGCCGGCCAGCAGCATCTGAGCCTGGCAGTGCAGCTTGACGGGCAGTACTATCGGTCGCGGCTCGGCCTGGGCTATCTGCTGCTGGAGCAGGAGGATTATCCGTTGGCGATACGAGAACTGGAGGCCAGCATGGCTCTGCTGCCGACCCTGCAGGGCGCGTACTTGTTGGCCAGCGCCTACGAAGGTAATCGTCAGATCGGCCAGGCCGTGGAAATGTACCGAGCTGTGGTCAAGGCTGATGCCAATGGCCGTCTGGGGCAGTCCGCCGCCGAGCGCCTGCAGGAACTGGAGCACCCATGAATCGCTGGAAAGACCTGCTGGAGGCGGAAGAACGTATTGTCTGGCAGGGCCGTCCGGCGCCCCGCGCCTATACTTTTCGCAATTGGCGCTGGTCTTTGCAGGCCGCCGCCGGCCTGGTTATGGTGTTGTTCTTCAGGCAGGGTAATGGCCCTCTAAAGGTGGACTACGCCGTCGATCAATGGTGGACCTGGGCGGGTTTGGTCGTCGGTTTATGGGCTGGAATTGGTCACCTCATCTGGGCTCGTCTGGAATGGGAGCGGGTCTTTTATCTGCTGACCGATCGGCGCCTGCTGGTCGTTTCGGGCATCCTGGGGCGTCGTCGTCAGGTATTTCCCTTGGAACAACTGCAACAGATTGAACAGGATGCTCTAGGTCCCGCCTTGGCCACAGTCAAGATCTCCGGTGGTGGCCAGCGGTTGACCCTGTATTGTCTGGAATACCCCCATCTGCTTCTTCAGCTGCTATCTTCCCATGTCGAGGCCGATACACAAAAGGTTGTCGGCCTTTCCGAACCGGCGCAAGACATTTGACTTTCTGTCCCCTGATTGTCTATGATTGCAGATTAACCTGCTGTGGCATGGGTTTTTCATGGCCAGTGCGGCAGAGGCTTTCTTTAGACGCAATCAATGGGTCGTCTCGCGCACAGTTTTCAGCGCGCTAGGTCCGCACATATCCAAGTGGTGATACAAGCAGAATGATGGAAAAATATTTTTATCTGGAAACCTTCGGCTGTCAGATGAACGTGGTCGATTCCGAACAGATGGTCGAGATTCTTCAGCAACTGGGCTATGGCCAGACCGATGCTCCCGAGAGCGCTGACCTTATTCTGTTGAATACCTGCTCTATCCGGGCGAAGGCCGAGCGTAAGGTTTACGGCCATCTCGGCCGTTTCAAGCCCCTCAAGGACCGGAACCCGAATCTTATTCTCGCGGTTGGCGGTTGCGTGGCCCAGCATGAAGGGGAGCGGATGTTCGACAAGGTCCCCTTTCTCGATTTTGTGTTCGGCACCCACAATGTCCATCGTCTTGCCGAGCTGGTGCAGAACGCCGAGGCCAAGCAGGGGCGGGGTCTGCTGGTCGATTTTCTTAATGAGGAAGAGCGTCGCCAGCTTTTCCCGACTCGCCGACCGAGCCGGGAGATCAACCGCTTCGTGACCATCGTGCAGGGCTGCGATAACTTTTGCGCTTATTGCATCGTGCCTTATGTGCGGGGTCGGGAAGTCAGTCGGCCCATCGCCGAGGTGCTGGAAGAGGTGCGCACCCTGATTGATCAAGGAGCGGCGGAAATTACCTTGGTCGGCCAGAACGTGAATTCCTATGGGGTCAAAGAAGGGGACGAGATCTCCTTTGCCGAACTATTGCATCAGGTCCATGCGTTGCCGGGCCTGCAGCGACTGCGTTTTATCACCTCTCACCCTAAGGACTTCTCCGAGGACCTCATCGAATGTTTCGGTAGCCTCGACAAGCTTTGCAAGCATCTGCATCTGCCCGTGCAAGCCGGGTCCGACCGCATTCTGCAGGCCATGGGGCGCGGCTACAGCCGCGATCAGTATCTGGCCAAAGTGAAACGACTGCGCCATGTCTGTCCCGAGATTCGCCTGACCTCCGATGTGATTGTCGGTTTTCCCGGCGAGGATCAAGCCGATTTCGAACAGACTCTCGACCTGCTGCGCCAGGCGCAGTTCGCCGAAATCTATTCCTTCATCTTTTCCCCTCGGGAAGGTACCGCCGCCGCATTGCTGGCCGACGAGACGCCGGCTGCGGTCAAACAGCAGCGCTTCGATTGCATGCTAGCCTTGCAGGACGAAATCACCCGTGGTTTCCATGAGGGGGATGTTGGCAGGGTAGTGCCGGTGCTGGTCGAGGGCGAGAGCCGCCAGGGAGGTGGTCAATTGTTCGGTCGCACTAGCTGGAATCGCATCGTCAATTTCGAGGCCGATACCAGACTGATTGGCTGTATTGTGCCGGTGCAGTTGATTGAAGCCCAACGCAATTCCCATATCGGGATTGTCGCTACGGAGCAAACCGACTCCCGGCAAGCTGGTTAGCCCAGAATCTGTAACCTTCAAGATAGGGTTTCACTATGATTGATCTGCATACCCATACCCTTTTCAGCGATGGCGAAATGATCCCCTCCGAGCTCACCCGCCGCGCTGCGGTGGCCGGTTATCGGGCCATCGGCCTGACCGATCATGGTGATCGATCCAATATGGATCTGATCATTCCTCGGCTGGCTCGGGTGGCGGACGACCTGGGCCGTGCCTGGGGATTAACTGTGGTGCCCGGTATTGAATTGACCCACATTCCTCCTGCAGGCATCGCCGACGCCGCCCGCGAAGCACGGGCTCTGGGAGCGAAGCTGGTGCTCTGCCACGGTGAAACCCTTAGCGAGCCCGTCGCACAAGGGACCAATCGGGCGGCCCTTGAGGCGGACATCGATATCCTCGCCCATCCCGGCTTGATCAGTGAAGAAGAGGTTCGTCTGGCTGCCGAACGGGGTATCTACCTGGAGCTGACCACCCGCCGTGGTCACTCGCTCAGCAACGGCCATGTCGCCCGTCTGGCCTTGGCCTGCGGTGCGTCCTTGGTTCTCAACACCGATAGCCACGCACCGGGGGATCTGACCCCTTTGGCCCAGGCACGGCGTATCGCCCTCGGTGCCGGCTTGACCGAGGCCCAGTTCGGAGATTTGCGCAAGAATAGCGAGAATCTGCTGCGACGTTTGATCGGCTGATTGATCGTTCTGTAGTCGGTCTGGAACCGAAGGTTGGTCAGCAATACCATTAATCTTCGACGTCCGGCAGCAGCCGGCCGTCCCTTTGATATGAGAGAATAATTGCCATGAACGAACAGGATTTCGCTTTCTTAAAAGAGCTGGTAGAAACGCCAAGCCCCTCGGGTTTTGAGCAGGCGGCTCAGCGCGTCTGTCGGCGTGAAATGGGCGAGGTGGCCGACGAGCTGCATACCGATGTGATGGGCAATGTCATTGCCCGCCTGGCTGGCCCGGAAGGGGCTCCGCGGGTCATGCTCGCCGGTCACTGCGACGAAATCGGTTTCATGGTGCGCTACATCGACGAAAATGGGTTTCTCTACTTTGCGCCCATCGGTGGCATCGACGCCCATCTGGTGCCGGGACAGCGGGTTCATGTTCATGGTGCCGATGGACCGGTGCTGGGGGTAGTCGGCAAAAAACCGATTCATCTCATGGAGGCCAAAGACCGGGAGACGGTAGTCAAGCTTAACCAGCAGTTCATCGATATCGGCTGTGCCAATGCCGAGGAGGCCAAGAAGCTGGTCACGGTCGGCGATCCGGCAACCTTTGCTGTCGGTGTCGAGCGTTTGCAGGGCGACCTGGTCGCATCTAGAGCCTTTGACGACAAGATGGGTGCTTTCATCGTCTGTCAGGTGCTCAAGGAAGTAAAACGACGGGGTTCCGTTCCCGTCGACCTGCACGGTGTAACCACGGTGCAGGAGGAGGTCGGCCTGCGCGGCGCGACTACCAGTGCCTACGGCGTCGATCCCGATGTGGGCATCGCCATCGATGTCGGCTTTGCCACCGACTTCCCCGGTGTTGAAAAGAAGGACATTGGCGAATTTATTGTCGGCAAGGGGCCGATCATTTCCCGGGGGGCCAATATCAACCCGGCTCTGTTCGATCTGTTGCTGGCCACTGCCCAGGAAGAAGAGATTCCCTACCAGTTGATGGGGGCGCCCCGCGGCACCGGTACCGATGCCAACGTCATGCAGCTTAACCGGGCCGGAGTCGCCGCCGCGCTGATTCAGGTGCCGTTACGCTACATGCATTCGCCGGTAGAGGTTCTGTCTCTGGCCGATATCGACTATTCTATTCGCTTGCTGGTGGCCTTGATGCCCCGTCTGGCTGAAACAAAAAGCTTTGTCCCCAACTAACTTTCGCCCCCCAAATTTACGATCTGGCGAGC
>LGVE01003079.1_pt1 | contig 10050 bp, 9 predicted proteins | sample 469871 | NCBI WGS metagenome assembly LGVE01 (sample SAMN03893561, study PRJNA290197) | marine sediment metagenome | material: sediment; isolation source: combined push core samples #3730, #5133, and #5579 collected at Hydrate Ridge | place: Pacific Ocean: Hydrate Ridge | reverse complement strand
GTTTCTTCCGTTCCCCCCAGCATGTTGCTTATTAATTCAGTTCGACTCTTGTGTATCTCGCTCACCAGATCAGCACCATCGTCCATGGTGATCACGGGCTGATGATCAAGTGCTGCATTGATATGCTGGTAGTAGGTTTCTGTTGACTCCCCTCGAATGGCATAGACAGGAATTTTATATTGTTTAACCAGCGCGGCTGCAACATCATCCTGGGTACTGAGTGGATTACTGGCGCAAAGAACCAGATTTGCGCCGGCCTTTTTCAATGTGACAGCAAGGTTGGCTGTCTCAGTGGTAATATGAAGACAGCCACTCATGCGTATCCCCTGCAATGGTTGCTTCGTAGAAAAGCGTGCAGCCAGTTCCTGTAACACCGGCATTTCCTGCAGGGCCCACTCAATACGTCGCTGACCCTGTTCGGCCAGGGAAGGATCACGAATATCGTAATTTATGTCTTGCATAAAAAGAACCTTCTTCTTTCAGGCAAATGATTTCAGCTGAACGGGCAGTCGTTTGTCACCCCAGGTACCGGGTTTGTCTTCGAATATACCGGCACATTCAGCCCCACATTTCTTGCAACACCCCTTTTCATCCAGGTTCCAGTCTGAAAGGACATACCAGTCACGGCCTATTAATCGTGTGTGACATGAATGGCAGTAGGTACTCTCGCCCTCAATATCATGAACATTGCCGGTATAGGCGTAATGTACTCCGTTATCCAGTGCGATTTGTCTTGCACGGGTTAAAGTTTCAACCGGGGTTGAGGGAACGTCCATCATTTTCCATGATGGATGAAATGCGCTGAAGTGCATCGGCACATCCGGTCCAAGATTGTCCACCACCCAGCGTGTCATCTCGTTAAGTTCTTCTGCAGAATCATTCTTGCCGGGAATAAGCAGAGTGGTGAGTTCAACCCAGACATCGGTCTCGTGTTTGAGGTAGATCAGGGTATCCAGTACCGGTTGTAAATGCCCACCGGTTATTTTCCAGTAAAACTCATCGGTAAACGCTTTTAAATCAACATTCGCGGCATCCATGTATTGAAAAAATTCCTTTCGAGGCTCTTCACTGATGTAACCNNACCGATTTAATATCGTATTCGCGACATGCTTTGGCCACATCGATGGCATACTCCATAAAGATCACCGGATCATTGTAGGTATAAGCAACACTGCGACAGCCCAGCTCTTTTGCTGCACGGGCNNCGTGATTTACTCATATCCCAGTTTTGGCAAAATTTGCATGCCAGATTGCAGCCCGCTGTGCCAAAAGACAGTACCGGTGTTCCCGGTAAAAAATGATTGAGTGGTTTTTTCTCGATGGGATCAACACAAAATCCACTGGATCGCCCATAGGTCGTCAGAACAATCTGGTCATTTTTGTTGGCTCTGACAAAGCACAGCCCCTGCTGCCCCTCATGTAACTTGCACTCGCGTGGACATACATCGCACTGAATACGACCGTCCTCCAGTTTGTGCCAGTATTGGGTTGGAAAGGTATCCGTAATTATCTGCTGATTCTTGCTCATAGTCATCACACTTGATTGTTATCATCTATATATTTATATTCAAATAATGGGGGCACTTTCACTGTTTTCCCGTTAATAAATATTTATTATCCAAAAAAGTTAATGTAGCAGGCCTGATCTTACTTTAATCTGAGACATGAATCGGGTGCAACTACCAACGACACGCCGTGAAACGACCTGCACGGATGCAGGAAATGCAGATAGGGAAATAGCCATATAATATTTTCCTTATTCCTGTTTTATCAGTTTAGACATTTCTTCGCGCATTTTGAATTTTTGCAGTTTGCCTGTCACCGTCATGGGAAATTCTTTTACAAAGTGAATGTATTTAGGAATCTTAAAGTGAGCAATGTTCTCTTTGCAGAACTCACGTATCTCCTCTTCGCTTAATGTTTCACCGCTGTGCAGTTCAATCCACGCAGCCACCTGTTCACCATAAAATTTATCAGGAACGCCAAATACTGCCACTTCAGCGACCCCGGGATGGGTAAAGATAACGTCTTCAATTTCTCGCGGATAAATGTTTTCACCGCCACGAATAATCATTTCTTTGCGTCGGCCAGTAATTTGCACGTAACCGTTTTCATCCATGGTGCCCAAATCACCGGAGAATAACCAGCCTGCTTCATTTATTGTCTCTGCTGTTTTTTCCGCCTGTCCGTAGTAACCACGCATAATGTGATAACCACGAAAACAGATTTCGCCAATTTCACCAAGGGCGACAGTTGCACCTGTTTCTGTATTTACAATTTTTACTTCCTGGTGAGGCAAGTTGCAACCAACCGTATTTATACGTCGTTCAAAACTATCATCGCGCGTAGTGAGATGAGTAAGCGGTGAGGCTTCTGTTTCACCATAACCGATCAGGATTTCACTACAGTGCAACTCTTTGATCACGCGTTTCATCAGTTCGGGTGGACAGGGTGCACCCGCCATAATGCCCGTACGTAAACTGGAAAGATCAAACCTTGAAAAGTTTTTTTGTTCCAGTTCAGCAATAAACATGGTGGGCACACCATGAATCGCCGTGCATTTCTCCTCTGCCACCGCCTGCAATACTTTTTCTGCATCGAAATGTTCACTGCTTATCACAACACAGGCGCCAACAGAAAAACATAATAAGTTGGCCAGTACTATACCAAAACAATGATAAAAAGGAACGGACACAAGCAGTCGATCCTGTTCTGTGAAGTGCATCGCCTGTGCAGAGAACCATGCATTATTCAAAATATTATGATGGCTTAGCATCACCGCCTTGGGAAAGCCTGTCGTGCCCGAGGTGTACTGGATATTGATGACATCATCACGATCCAGCTTTAAAGTTTGTTCATCCAGCTCTTGCTGACTAATGGTTTGTGCTGCATGAATGACTTCCTGCCAGCTGGTAAAACCGGGCGCAGGTATTTCGGTTTGTAATGGATCATCCGGATTATAAAGTACAACGCGATGTAAATTCGGTAGCGTCTTTGATGTTATCTCGGTATTGTTGTTTTGTAGTTCCGGAATGAGTTCCTGCAGCATGCCCACATAATCACTGCTACGAAAACCGGGAATAACAAACAGTCCCTGTACTTCAGAACGTTCCATTGCGTAAGCCAGTTCCCTGGGACGATAAGCCGGATTGATGTTAACCAGTATGGCACCGATGCGTGCAGTAGCCATTTGTACCAGCAGCCATTCAATATTATTAGTTGACCAGACACCGATTCGATCACCGCGTTTAAAGCCCAGACCCAATAATCCTCTGCTGAGTTCATCGATGGCATCAGAAAATTCCCGGTAGCTTAGACGGCGTTGTTGAGGCAGGGAAACCACCGCTTCGCGATCTGGAAATTGATTAACGATAGACAGGAAATATTCAGCTATGGTTTGACCAAGCAAGGGTGTATCCCCGCCACGATGAAAATAGCTGGTGGCATGGCCAGGCATTATTCTGTGACCTTATCCCAGTAGGCATCGATACGTGCCTGAATTTCGGCAATGGCCTGCTCATCACGTTGCGGGTGAAATAAATGTTTGAAACGGCCCTGAAGTTTTAAATATTCTTCCACCGGTGTGCGTTGACCTGATTTATACTTTTTAGGAATTTTGGTGTGTACTACTTCACCATTTATGTATTCCTTAAGTGGCCAGACGCCAGTTTGTACCGCAAGACGGCCAATTTCCACGCTCAATTTTGGATCATAGTCCCAGCCGGTCGGACATGGGGCCAGTGCAATTAACATGCGCGGCCCTTTCATGGTTTTCAGTTTTTCTATCTTCTTCGCCAGGTCGAGTGGTTCAGCAGCAATAATCGTCGCCACATAAGCCGGACGATGTGCCGCCCAGATGGCAAACAGATCTTTCTTAAAACCGGGATAACCATGTGAACCTTTGCTGGTTGAAGTAATAGCTGCGTGCGGGGTGGCCGCTGAATATTGCTGGCCGGTATTGCCGTAACCTTCATTGTCATAACACAGATAAATAAAATCAAGGTTTCGATCCATCGCACCCGATGTCGCCGACAGACCCATGCCATAAGCTGAGCCATCACCGGTCACCACAACCACTTCCATGTTGTCATCTTCAGACAGTTTTTTCTTTTGCAACAGGATATCCATCGCATCACGTACACCCTGTGCACCGGCAGGCGCGGACGCCATGGCGGTGTAAAGCCAGCCACCGCGAAATGGCGTAAACGGATAAACCGATAACAGGGTCATACAACCGGCGGCATTTACAAATACAGTTTTCTCACCGAGGATATCGTACATATTATGAAGCGCTTCCAGACCACCACAACCTGCACACATAGGTGTACCGGTTCCCAACAGGTGAGAAGACGGCATATCTTTCATACGATGAAAATGAACGAGCGATTCCTTAATCATAGTAACGGCCTCACTTCTTTTTTATTTCTGCCTGATTTATTTCCGCTTGATTTATATCTGCGTGTTCTGCCTGTGCTATGGCCTGCAGCTTTCGTATTTCAGTTAATTCATTTTGCGTGTAGAGCAGGCGCGGATGTAATGATTCACCTTTATCACAGGCATGCTTGAGTTCATTAATCATTTCAAAGAACTCCTGTTGACTGATATCACGACCTCCCAGCCCACCGATATAACTGGCAAGCACGGCAGGTGCATCTTTCATTCCATACAATGCAGTGGCAACTTCACTGTGCAGCACACCGCCCATACCCATGGAAATGTTTTGATCGATCACTGCCACAGCACGACGACCTGTTAACAGTTGTCTGGTTTTTTCCTGAGGAAACGGTCGGAATAGTCGCAACCTGGCCAGTCCCACTTTCCAGCCGGCATGTCGTAAACTATCAACAGCATCATGTGCCTTGGTTGCAAATGAACCCATCATCACAAATACATACTCGGCATCATCCATCTGGTAGCTGTCGATCATGTCGTAGCGACGCCCGAAGGTATCAGCAAATTCATCGGCAATCTCATCATAAACAGACAAAACACGTTGTACAGCTAAATGTACTTCATATCGAAAGTAGGAATAAGGCCCACCGCCCAGTACAGCCATGGCCTGGCTTAATGGTGCACTGCCTTTAAACTGCAGGTTTTCAGGATCAAATTCACCGACAAAGGCAGCCGCCTTGTCAGCATCCGGCAAGCTAACCGGTTCGCGGGTAAAGGAAAGATAAAAACCATCCTGGTTTACAATCGCAGGCAGACGAATATCTTTATGTTCAGCCAGCCGATAGGCCATTAACACACTGTCAGTTATTTCCTGACAGGTCGCACAATGAATTTGCAGGAAGCCACTGTCACGTGCGGCCATAATGTCATTGTGATCAGGTTCTAATGTAATGGGAGATGATAAACCGCGCGAGACATTAACCATAACAAACGGCGCACGCCAGCCGGCAACGGTGTAAATCATTTCCATTCCATAGAGCAGACCCTGACTTGACGTTGCGGTGAAGACGCGGACACCTGAAGAAGCCGCACTTCCAGCAGCGGTAATCATGGAATGTTCGGACTCCAGAGTCACCATACGTGCATCCATTTCACCCTTATCAATCCATACGGACAGGTCTTCAATAATTTCCGTTTGCGGGGTAATGGGAAAAGCAGGAATGTAATCCGCCTGTGCCAGTCGTGCACCCCATGCCGCGGCACCATTACCGGTTAATAACTTACGTGTCATGACTGTCTCCTGAAAAGCCGGCTCCTGAGAAGCTGACTGCTGACATTTCCTGTTCTTTAGCAACGTGTTCCGGTATCGCCTCAATCGCATGAGGTGGGCATTGTGCAACACATACCAGGCATCCCTTGCAATGGTCGTAATCAATATCCGGCAAGCCTGCTTCACTCACATTAATTGCACCGTCAGGGCAATAAGTGCTGCATATCCACCAGCAGCCACTGCATTTTTCATAATTAATAATGGGACGCATGGTTCGCCATAGGCCAGTGCGTACTTTTACACTGGTGATACCTGCATGAGTCGCGGGTGCTGAAATCTCTGCACCTTCTAATGGCAGTTCAATCCATTCAGGTTTTTTATAGTCAGTGGCTGAGGGCAGGCCACTTTCTTTGACGATACCCGCATGCGGGCTCATGGCATCAAAGGCAGTTAAGGCAATATCCAGGTTTTGCTTAACAATTTCATTACCCAGGTGTTCCAGCTCTTCAGTTAATGCGTTGACAAACACATCACGTGAAATAACATTCGTTAATGCCGCACAGGCTGCTGCACAACTGCTGCCTATATAAGGTAGTTCAGCTCGATCTTCGACCTCTTCTCTGGCAGGAAGAATCATGACTGTCGCCGGTGTATTCAATCGTTGCAGCCAGGTATCTGCACTTTCATGACTGTTAATCAGTAATACTGTATGTTCATCGATACCTTGCATTACACCGGCAGCAGGCATGCCCACCAGTGTATCATCAGAAACCACCACCAGATCCGGATGACTTATGATGCCGCGTTCATTGACCGGTGATTTATCGGCCCTGACATAGGCAAAGATAGGGGCACCACGTCGTTCTGCGCCATAACGTGGAGCATCCTGTACTTCGTAGCCCTCCATGAAAAAAGCGGTACCGAGTATTCGGCTCGCTGTCTTCATGCCCTGGCCACCTCGCCCATGAAAGCGTATTCGAAACATCGTTTAAATCTACCTCTTTAAAATAGATTCCAGCGGCGAAAACTCATCGCCCTGTCTACACGTTTACGTGCCATTGCCAGTGAAGCATCACGTGGCAATATTTGATCGTGTTCTGCAGTGTGTAAAACTTCAAGCGTATTTCTTCGGAGTTTTTCTTCAATAGTTGCAAGAGCAGCTGATTGACTGGCACCCTGGTACTCCATTGCTGCACAGATCACACCACCCGCGTTAGCAATAAAATCAGGAATACAGAGAATACCTTTGTCCTGCAATACTTTTTCTGCGCCATAGGTAATGGGAATATTGGCACCTTCTACGACCATTCTGGTATTAAGACGATGCACATTATCTTCATGGATTACATCAGGGCGTGCGGCAGGAATCCAGATATCACATTCAATATCAATAATGGCTTCGCGACTGCGCTTCTCACCATCTGAGTAATCAGTGACACTTTTACCCTCTTCTTTTAATGCCATCAGTTTTTTAACATCCAGCCCATCAGGATTATAGATAGTGCCAGTGGAATCGGAAACGGCAACAGGAATAGCGCCTTCCTGACTTAAAAAGTGAGCGACATGTTTACCGACGGCGCCGAACCCCTGAACAGCGATGCGTGCATCCTGGATATTAAATTTACAAAATTTAAGCGCCTCATCAACTACATGGCTTAGTCCCCAGCCAGTTGCACCAATCTCATCGAGAGGAATGCCCCCTAATTCCCTGGGCAAAGCAACAACACGATCAATTTCGTCTTTCACCCAGGCCATACATTCTTCATTAGTACCCATGTCCGGGGCAAAGATATACTGTTCTACTTCTCTTAGCGCACAGGCTAAACCACGAATCAGTGTTTCTTTCTGTTGTTTGGGCATTTTGGGGTCGCCGACCAGTATGGCTTTACCCCCTCCGTGAGGTAGTCCTGCTGCCGCATTCTTAAAGGTCATGGCACGCGCCAGGCGAGCACATTCTTCAGTAGTCACATCTGTCGCCATGCGCACACCACCAATAGAGGGGCCCTTTGCCACATTATCAACAACCAGCACGCCTTTCAGTCCGATAGAAGGCTCATGAACATGAATAACCTTTAATGGACCGAGCTCATCAGCAAACGAGAAAATATTATCCATATTTCTGCCTTTTTAAATTCACAAGTTCCACATCAAATGCGGTTTTGTTTAGAAATCTAATAAAGTGAATAAGCTTCAGTTTTGCAACACCTCACATTATCAGATGCAAGGTATTGCAAAGTGTTTACTCAACCTCAATTTTTCTGCGATGAGATTTCTTCTGTTTCGGTATGGTGAGCTCTAATACACCATTCTTAAAAGAAGTTTTAACCTTACTATCATCATCAACATCAGCAGCTAATAGAACCGAGCGATAAATTTCATTCTTGCTGATTTCCTGTTTTAGATAGTCTCCCTTTTCTTCTTTTTCTTCATGGCAGGTCTTTGCTCTAATAACAAGTTGATTATTTGTTATCGATACATCCAGGTCTTTTTTATCGATGCCGGGTAACTCAGCTTTGACTAAAATCTCTTTATCTCTGTCAATAACATCCATTTTAGGCATACTAATTAAAGAACCGTAGGAAAAAAGATCAGGAATTTTCTCATTATTAAAAGAATTCTGCCATAAGCCCTGAAACATGTTCTCAACTTTATGCTCGAGATCCCTAAGGGCCGTTAAATAATCATGTTGCTCATTACTCGAACTTTTAGAAATTTCTTTGTTTTTCATTTTCAATTCTCCCATGTCATCAAATTAACCCATTATTTCTAACATGCTTACATGAAGAAAATATTGATCCTTGTCAAAATTCAGGGTGCTGATTGCAAATAACTTTTCCAGGGAATTTATTTATATCACATCACAGCTTCTGACATTCAAACATGATATACATCAACATATATACTGCCACAATTGCGATAGCATTAGTTAATAGGTAGACNNTCACATCACAGCTTCTGACATTCAAAACTGGCCGTCTTCGGCCATGCAGTCATTCGTTATCGTTTTTTTATAACCACCTGACTCACCAACTAGCATACTAGTATCTCAGAGCGAATCAATGTAGTCATGCACAAATATACGAAGCTCCTTCTTGATGGAAGCTTCTCGTATAAAACGTCCACCCTTGTCGTATTCTGGCAAGAAAGTATGGGATTTCATCTCACCTAAGTCACAATTAAACAGACTGAGCTTCATTGTTCGGAGATAACCTTTCGAGCCTTCGTGATCTTCTAGTGCCGCAGCAATCACAAAATTCGAATTATATTCAGCACAGAAGTTTTTGCTTGCCTTGCTTGCGAGGTCCTAGTACAGAAAATCTTCTGTTTGATCAAAATCAGTCAGCCTTATTACCTCCGTGCCCCTTGGAGTGATCTTGTTAACCTGTTTTTTCAAAATATCAGAAAGCAGATAAGTCGTCTCTTCCCGGCTTTTTTTACTACCAAAAGAAGTATCATGGCGCGCCACAATGACTATTTTTCCGGGATTTTCCAATAAGACAGATTTTTGGGCAGGTGATGCCTGACCGCTCATTGTTGTCAATGCCTGTATTAGCAACCGTGACTCCGTTTCACGTCGCTCAGTTTCCAATTTTCTTTTAGCGCTAGCGTCGTTAATTCGTTTAATATTGAGCAGCGCTAGTTCCTTAAACTGACCATCAGGATGGCTTTCTAAATATGCCATAAACATCTCAGGACTCTCAGACATACTGATTGACTTCCAGTACTCCATTTCATAGTCAGCTCTTTTTTTCGCATTCTTTTGTTGCTCATCAATAAAGCGACTATCGCTAAGTTTTTTCGCTATTTCATCTGGGTCTGCGATTAATTTTGCTTGTACAAAATATTCGTTGCCATCCCATGATTCATCAAGTATTTCAGTTTTGATAATTCCAGCTGTTAGCGTCGAGATATCATGCTGGCTAAAACCCTTGCCACTAGAGGTTTTGGTAATATCAATGCGGCTGTTTATATACGTGCCAAGCTCGCCCAATAATAGATGGTGAACCTGTGAAATTGCCGCCGTACGAGCCGTTAACTTGCTGTCAGTTTCACTTGCCTGATAACGATAACTTCGAATGTAAGTTTCCGGTGCAGCTAACAATGTACTGGTATATGCAAAGGCAATAACAAAATAAATTAATCGTATAAATCCCATAATACCCTCTATTTAATGTGTAGAGCTTGAATACAGTTCTCATTATTCACTTAGATATTAAAATACCAGTTTAATATGGTTGCTCAGAATCAATGTTGATATACGTCATTTTGAAATATGAAACAAAATTCAGGATTCTTTACAAACTAGCGAGTGACTGCATAGGGTCGGTTACCGACCTTTGAGTAAGTCATTAACCCGGATATTTGCATGATGCTGTTTAAGCTCGTAC
>LGVE01023615.1_pt1 | contig 10055 bp, 7 predicted proteins | sample 469871 | NCBI WGS metagenome assembly LGVE01 (sample SAMN03893561, study PRJNA290197) | marine sediment metagenome | material: sediment; isolation source: combined push core samples #3730, #5133, and #5579 collected at Hydrate Ridge | place: Pacific Ocean: Hydrate Ridge | reverse complement strand
GGCGAATCCCCGGATACCCATGGCCATGGCCTTCTCTTCCGAAATACGTTCGCTGTACCCGGTGCAAAGGATTATCGGGATATCGGGGCGTATCTTAATCATTTCTTTGGCCAGCTTATCGCCCGTCATATTCGGCATGGTCATATCGGTAATCACCACGTCAAATCTGTCATGTTTTACCCGGAATAGCTCCAGGGCCTCTACGCTGCTCGTCCTTGAAACAACGTCATAACCCAATACCCCCAGCATCTGTTTGCCCATATCTGCCAGGGCCTGTTCATCGTCAACAAAAAGGATACGCTCGTCGCCAGTCGGAAGGGGTTCTATCTCTTTTGGCTCTTTTGCCACCTGCCTTTTGATGGCCGGGAGATAGACGTGAATCGTCGTACCCTTTCCCACCTCGCTTTCAACAGTGATTGTTCCAGCAAATTTCCTCACTATCCCGTGGACCACGGCCAATCCCAGCCCGGTACCCCGGCCTATTTCCCTGGTTGTAAAATACGGGTCAAAGATCTTATCCAGGTTTTCCGGGGCAATGCCACATCCCGTATCTCTTACCGAAAGGTCTACATATGATCCGGGCTCCGGTTCGATTTCGGATTTCGGATTTCGGAATGTGGAATGTTCTTTATCCTCCCCCAATTCCACACTCCGCACTCCAAAATCCGCATTCCGAAGCCTTACCTCCAGGACACCCCCCTTATCATTCATGGCATGGCTGGCATTAGCACAAAGGTTCATCAACACCTGGTGTATTTGTGTTGCATCCCCAAAAACCATGTTTGCGGAAGCAATGTCGCGACGAATCTCAATGGTCGTTGGCAGTGATGACCGCAGCAGTTTGAGTGCTTCCTTTACAATCAGGTCGATTTGCACAGGGCCGCGTTCCTCTTCACCTCCACGGGTAAAGGTAAGAATCTGCTGCACAAGGTCTTTTGCGCGCAAACCTGCTTTTAACACTTCATCCAGATTGGAATAGGTGAGGCTGTCTGCTGGCACTCCCCCCATTGCCAGTTCAGTATATCCGATAATGACCGCGAGGAGGTTGTTGAAGTCATGGGCGATGCCTCCGGCCAGGGTCCCGATAGCCTGCATTTTTTGTGCTTGTTGGAGTTGGATTTCCATATTCACATGTTCAGTAATATCACTGACCATAAGGCGCCTTTCGATTTTCTTTCCGCTTCTGTCCCTTGTACCGCCTACGGTCAGACTTCCCCAGATCAAGGAACCGTCCTCCCTGATCATCCTCACGCGTTCATGGCGAATCGTCTCACCGTTTAAAAACCTGCCACATATTGCCTTGGCCCTTGCTTTGCCATCCGGTGCGGCCGGAAACAGGTCCAGTATCGCCTTGCCGATTAACTGCTCGCTCTTGTATCCGGACACTTTTTCTGCCATCTTATTGCAGCCAGCAATTATTCCGTCTGTTCCAATACGAAAATACGCTATCGGGGCTTCTTGATATAGGTCACGATATTTCTTCTCGCTCTCCTCCAGCGCCTCATCAGTCTCCATGCTGTAGAGACAAAATGCAATATCACCAGACACTTCTCTTAGGATGTCTTTTTCCTCGTCATCGATAAAGACACCAGGCGCAAGCAATATGGCAAGGAGCCCGAAAAGCTTGCTATCGCGCTCGATGCGGATGACCGCAGCTTCTTTACCAGCGCATGTGTCTTTGAAAAAGCAATCTCCGCACACCATGGGTCTGTCCATAACTGAAATAGCATCCTTCTGAGCGAGCCCGTTTCTTATGCAGGGGGGATGATCGCCACCCATGACATGTTGGCAGAAACGAGCTACATCTTCCCCGAAACCGGAACCCTTGACCATGGCAAATCTCTTGTCATCCGCCAGGACCCCGAGCCATGCTGCCTCGTAACCTCGCGCATCAACCAGGGCATCACAGGCCTTCTGGAGCAGGTTATCTCTGTCCTGCTCCACGATCATCAACTGGTTCACATTTCGGATGGCTTTGAGCACACTGTTTAGGTGTTTGATACGCTTTTCAGCCTGGTTGCGTTCGATGGCATATTGTACGGCCCGGCCCAGCAGGGTACTATCCACCCGCCCCTTGACCAGATAATCTTGCGCGCCTCTTCGTACTGCCTCAACTGCCCGGGTTTCATCGTCGAGGCCGGTCAATACCACGATTGGCACTTCTAATACTTTGGCGTAAACATTCGTGAACGTCTCCAATCCCCGGCTATCCGGCAGTCCGAGATCCAACAGGACCAAATCGATTTCTCCCTGGGAAAGTCGATCAATCCCTGCCGAGAACCTGTCAACGCACTCAAGCTCGCATTGAGCGCCGGTTGTTTCCGACAGCATCTCCCGTATCAGACGCACATCTCCAGGGTTGTCCTCAATCAATAGAATCCTTACGGTTTTGGATCGCGTATTCATTCTTCGATTATCCTTTCAGATCGGATCATCATTTCGTCTCTTTCCTCGGCAGTTTCACGATGCTAAGCCAGAAATTCTCGATAGATCTTACTACTGCGATAAACTGATCAAGATCAACCGGTTTGGTGATATAGCAGTTTGCATGCAAGTTGTATGCCTCGAGGACATCCTCTTCCGCTTTTGAGGTAGTCAGTACCACCACAGGAATGCCTCTCAGGTCCCCATTGCCTTTGATCTCTGCGAGCACCTCGCGACCGTCTTTCTTGGGCAGGTTCAAATCAAGAAGGATAAGGTCCGGCCGAAGCACATCAGCGTACTTCCCTTTCCTGCGCAAGAATGCCAATGCCTCTACGCCATCCTTGACCACGTGCATGATATTGCGAATCTTACCGTCCTTGAGGACTTCTTCTGTCAGCCGCACATCGCCAGGATTATCTTCCACGAACAAGATTTCAATAGGCTCAACAATCATTTTTTCCTCCATTTTTTGTGGTTCGTTCTTAGCAAACCCAATCACGATGATCCCCGATACCCAAACCCCGCATCACGAATCACGAACTCCGATCTTCAATCGTAAACCAAAACGTCGTCCCCTTCCCAACCTTCGACTCCACCCATATTCTCCCACCATGACGCTCCACGATTTTCTTGCACACTGCCAGGCCGATGCCGGTACCGGGATATTCTCCAATGCCGTGCAGGCGCTGAAATATTATGAAGATACGTTCATAAAACTCCGGCTCCATTCCGATACCGTTATCCCGCACTGAAAACAACCAAGGTTCAGGTATCGGGGTTCGGGGTTCGGGGTTCGGGGTTCGGGGTTTGTCGTTCCATCCGCGACCCCCAATACCCGATCCACGAGTTGCCGAGATATGAACACGTGGTGGCTCTTCGCTACGGAATTTGATGGCGTTATCGATCAGGTTCTGGAACAACTGAACCAATTGCGATCTGTCTGCCATGACGGTCGGCAGGGAATCGTGGGGCACCAGAGCGCCGCTTTCCTCAATAGCAACTTCCAGGTTGGTAAGAGCATGGGCAAGCACGGCCTCACAGTCGGTCAACTCGAAGGATTTGCCACGCGTACCCACACGTGAATAGGTCAACAGGTCATTGATCAAAGTTTGCATGCGATTCGCCCCATCCACGGCAAAACCGATGAAATCATCAGCATCGGCATCGAGCCTGCCTTTGTAACGCCGTGCCAATAACTGCACATAGCTCGACACCATGCGCAAAGGCTCCTGCAAATCGTGCGATGCCACGTAGGCGAATTGTTCCAACTCCTTATTGCTGCGTTCCAGGGCCTCGGTGCGTTCACGTAGCGTCTCCTCTGCCCGCTTACGATCCCGGTATATCTCTGCTTCTTCAAGTGCCCGTTTCACCACGGGACCCAGACGAGAAAGCCTGTCCTTCAAGACATAATCTCTTGCTCCGGATTTCATGCATTCGACAGCAACCTCCTCGCCTATTTTGCCAGAGACGATGATGAGAGGAATCTCTGGCGCAAGTTGCTGCTGTATCTGCAAGGCAGCCCTGGCATCGAAGGAAGGTAGCCTGTAATCTGCCAGGATCAACTCGGGTTTTTCACCAAGTTCCTTCCTGAAGGCTTCTTCCGTATCTACACGGCGCCACCTAACACTAAACCCTTCCTGTTCGAGTTTCCTTACCGCCAATTCGGCATCATCAGGATTATCTTCGAGAACCAGCAGATTCAACTTGTTTCTCTCCATGATTCATCCCCATCTGAATGCGGATTGGTTACATTCCGCATTCCGCACAACGAATTCGATTCACTCCGCAATCCGCAATCCACAATCCGCATTCGATACCTTCCGCACCAATATCACAAAGTAAACCAAAACGTCGTCCCCACATCCCGCTCCGATTCTGCCCAGATTCGTCCGCCGTGTCTGTGAATTATTCGTTGGACAATTGCCAAACCAACCCCTGTACCTTCGTATTCCTCTGCACGGTGCAAGCGATGAAACGAGGTAAAGAGCTTATCAGCATATTTCATATCAAAACCCACACCATTATCTCTTAAGTAAAAGGCTGTCTGTTCATCTTTGGTCTCACAACCCAGTTCAATTTCTGCTGTTGCCCGATTTCTGCTGAATTTCAGGGCGTTAGAAAGCAGGTTCACAAAAACGATTTGCATAAGATGTGGATCAGCAAGAACAGATGGACACTGGTCGAGAGTCAAATTCACTTTCCGGTCCTTCCATTCATCATCGAGCGATTCATAGGCCTCTCTGGCAATGGTTTCCAGATTGATCATTCTCTTTTCAATCGGCTGGCGTCCGATGCGGGAGAGATTCAGCATGTCATCTATCAATCGGCCCATATTCTGTGTGCCTGCTCTCACTCGCTGAAGGTAGTGTTTTGCCTTTTCGTCCAGAGCATCCATGTAGTCTTCCAGCAGTACCTGGGAAAAACCATCAATACTTCTGAGAGGCGCTCTGAGGTCGTGAGAAACTGAATAGGAAAAAGCTTCGAGTTCTCTGTTGACGGCTTCAAGTTCGGCGGTCCGCTCCTTTACCCGGAATTCCAGCTCATCATGGGCATTCTTGAGCGCTTCCTCTGCCTGTGTGCGTCTTGTAATATCGCGCGCCTGTTGAATATTCTGTAATCCAAGCAAAGATATAACATTAGCCACTTTCTCGAGAAAACATACAGCTCGTCTAAATTGTTCTTTAGAGCTAATCTGCAATTTTCTTGATGCTGCTACAAGTTCATCCGGCTCCGCTCCAATTTCCTCAGCATAGCTGCGTATCATGTCTTCGGAAAGCTCGCCGGTTAACCTTTGTCCAACCCCCCAGGTGGCCACGCGTTTATCCCCCATAAACATCGGAACTGCGCCGTCCTGCAGTTCTTCAAATGTCTTGCAGGAAGCCAGTGCAGATGACCCACCAGCCACCAGTTGAGAAAGATTTGCGTTCGAAACTTTACATCTTTCACCACCCTTTTTGGTCGCGCGTATTATCTTGCAAAAGTCAGTAAAATTACTTGGCTTTGTTATTGGTTTACCTTCCAAATCAAATGTTACGGAGGCAACATCATAAGATTCAGCAAAACTATCCTGCAAATCCTGTAAAACATCAACATCAATAACATCAGTGAGCTTCAGATCACTAGTCTCACCAACAGGTTGGGATAATACAAGAAGTTTCTGTTTTAATGCCTCATCAGCCTCCTTGCGCCCGGTTATGTCCCGCAAAGATTCTACAGCACCAACGACGTTTTCCTGGTTGTCTCTCAATGGTGCGGCAGTAAGAAAAAGCCATTTATCACCAAAGGCGGGGAAGAAATCCTCAACTTCATAAGCCCCCTCTATAAGAACGGATTTTTGATACTTTCCATCATAGTATTTAGCTATTTCTTCATCTGGCAGATTATCCACTATAACATCAGCCAACACCGGTCTTTCTGTTGAATGGAAAGGTGCCCATTGTCTTTTCGTTCCCACTATTTCGCTTGCAGAAAAACCAGTCAGATTTTCACAAGCTTTGTTCCAGTGTGTAACGGTGTGCTTTTTGTCAATCACAAACATCGGTGTTGAACTTCCTTTCACTATCTGCGAAAGCCTTTCCTCGCTATCCCGTTGTTTATACAAAAACGTTGATACTAACAACCCTCCTGCGAAACAAGCAATCATGAATGACAGTCTATTAAATAGGGCATGGGATGGAATATTAAAAAGCAGTGAGTCAAGAATGGTCAAGGGTTCCTGAAAAAGCATGAACTGCAGGTTGTCCTGGAATCTAAAGTACTCATAAAGACTATCTGCCACCCAAAAAAGGCATCCGAATAAGATTGATGCGCTTATAACAATCAGATATACGATTTTTCTGTCTGCACCTAAATTACGATACATTATTCCGCCATCCCTTCTCACCAGGGGTAAATAATCCTACGACTCCGAAGTTGAGTTAAGGACCCTAATTTCCTTATAGACCTCATCTGCAACATCCAGGAGACCAGGAGGAAGATCGTATCCAATGATTCTTGCCACTTCAAGGTTGATAGCTATCTTTCTGGGATCGGCAAATATCTGATTTATGTCCCTTGGTTTAGCTCCGTTAAAGACTGTCGCTATCACTTGTGCACGGTACATTCCAACCTCTTTGAAATCTCCTATGGCAATACTGAATAGCACCCCGTGTTGCACTTCAGTAGTGCCTCGCTGTGAAAAAGTCGGGATTTTATGCTGGTACAACGGAGCCATAATCTCGGGCATATACTTCAAGACCACACCTCTATGAACCGGAATATAGACAGCATCTACTTTTGATGCCAGTTCCTTATGGGCATCAATTATTCCATCCACACACCCCTTCTCATCAACTCCGGAAAACGGTGCTTCACGCTTGATAACCTCAAAGCCTTTCTCCTTAGAGACCTTCTCGATATCATCTATGGCTGAATAGGTCCTGCCCTCTAGTGAATCCTCGCAAGCAACTCCCAGCTTCTTGAAACCGACAAGATTGTGGAAGAGTCTAACCTGTCTCACGTAACGGCTGGGATCATACTTTGCATGAACATGGTCATATCCAGAGTCCTCCGCGCTTTTTACAATATTGGATTGAACAGGGTTGCTTGTGGACATCACCATAGTGGGAACCGAATGACGATTGTTGGCCAGATCCTGTCCGGCCCAGGTACCCATGGCTATAATTAAGTCAATATCTCCGGCCTGAAGTCGCCCAATAGCTTCTTCTCTGTTTTTCTTGCGCACGTTCTCATCCCAATCGGCAGACCAAAAAGCATCTGCAAGGAATTGGATATAATCGCTTTTGACATTGCTTGATAACAAGTCCCATATTATTTTCATATCGGCAGAATCATCCGATTTCGGGATCATTATCTCTTCCATCCAACCAAGCTCAATGAAGCCATTGGCCACCGCCCTTATGGTATGTGTGTAGTTGATGTAAGGGCCACCTTCTAAATATCCAATTCGCCACTTTTTGCCGTCATTTGTTATAGGCCTCGTATTATATCCTTCCTTATCAAAGATGCATTGAAATACTGCAAACAGGAAAGCTGATATCAATAAGATGGCAAATAATGTCTTTTCCTTAGTCATCGAGTTCCCTTAGCACCACCTGGATTGTCTTCAAGAACCAGCAGGTTCAACTTCTTTTTTCCCATGAGCTTGCTCCTATTCTTGTGACCATACTGTCGCTTGTCTACCGGTGAACGGACAACGATGAACCTTCACCTATTCTTCCGGAGGTGCCTCGTTCAACAACAACCAGTATAGACCTAACTGCATTACAACCCCGGTAAAATTCTCAAAATCCACTGGCTTGCGGATGTAACTATTTACGCCCAGGCGATAGCTTTCCACGAGATCCTTCTCTTCCTTTGATGAGGTCAGAACCACTACCGGAATAAGTTGCGTCTTGGAATTGCTCTTGATCTGTTTGAGTACTTCCAGTCCATCCACTTTGGGGAGCTTCAGGTCCAGCAATACCAGGTCAGTTGCCCGTTGTCCGGCGCTTTCTTCGCCGCGTTGAAACAGGATGTCCAGCGCCTCTTCACCATCTCTGGCAACAATGATTTCATTAGCGAGATTGTGCTTTCTAAATGCCATCAATGTTAACTCAACATCATCAGGGTTATCCTCAACCAAGAGGATTCTCGCATCTTTTGCTTTCATTATTTTTCTCCTTTTTGAGTATTCAGCCACTAAGACACTAAGGCACTAAGACTAGAGAATTATTCTTTTAATACCTTTTTTGATGAGGGGAACATTCGTGTCTTCGTGTCTTTGTGGCTATCTAACCAGTCATAGTAAACCAAAACGTCGTCCCCACGTCCACCTCCGATTCGGCCCAGATTCGTCCGCCTTGTCTGTGAATTATCCGTTGGACAATTGCCAAACCAACCCCTGCGCCTTCGTATTCTTCGGCACGGTGCAACCGCTGAAACGGGGTGAAGACCTTGTCGGCATATTTCATGTCAAAACCCGCACCATTGTCTTTTACGTGAAAGACCGTTTGTTCATCTTTGGTCTCAGAACCCACTTCAATTTCCGCTGTCTCATGGCATCTGGTGAATTTCAAGGCATTAGAAAGCAGGTTCACAAAAACGATTTGCATGAGAAGTGGATCAGTAAGAACAGATGGACATTGGTGGAGAGTCAAATTCACCTTCCGGTCCTTCCATTCATCATCGAGCGATTCATAGGCATCTCCGGCAATGATTTCTAAGTTGATCGTTTTCTTTTCAATCGGCTGGCGTCCGATGCGGGAGAGATTCAGCAAATCATCTATCAATCGACCCATATTCTGCACGCCTGCTCTTACTCGCTTGAGGTAGTGCTTTGCCTTTTCGTCCAGAGCATCCATGTAGTCTTCCAGCAGTATCTGGGAAAAACCATCAATACCTCTGAGAGGCGTTCTGAGGTCGTGAGAGACTGAATAGGAAAAAGCCTCCAGTTCTCTGTTAATGGCTTGAAGTTCAGCCGTGCGCTCTTCCACCCGGATTTCCAATTCGTCGTGAGCCTTTTGAAGCGCCTCCTCCACCCGTTTGCGCTCAGCCACTTCCGCCTGGAGAGTCTCCAGCGATTGCCTCAGTTGGCGAGTCATGCTGTTGAAGGCCGTAGCAAGTTCACCTATTTCATCATCGCTCTCCACGTGCGCTTCCTTGCTGAGTTCGCCGGCCTGAATCGCACGAGCGACCTTGGCCAGTGCCTGAATGGGGTGAACGATCCTGCGTACGGTCAGGATTCCCACTCCACTGGCAATCACCAAAACAACTATGAGAACAGATATGATAATCCAGGCTGTCCTGATAGCCAGACCCAATGCCTGATCTGCTTCTCGTTCGGCAACAATAACAAACACCTGATCGCCTAAGCGGATGCGATCCATTGCCATCACGACCGACGTCCCGTTCAGCCCCGAGTGAAAGCCATCTTTCTCGGGCAGCTCAAAATACGTATCTCTAAGAACTACCGAAGGATTGCGGTGGGCGATCACTCTGCCTTGGGTGTCGACGATATACATATCATCACCGGGACCGGTCGTTAGACCTGCTACCAAGTCCCAGATTCTCTTCACAAGAACGTCAGCCATAAGCACGCCGTCTACTTGTCCCTTTTGCAAGTCCTTTAAGGGAACGGCTATTGTCATGAACGGCTCACCAGTGGCCGCATCCAGCCACACAGGACTGTAGTAGGTTCTACCCTCTTTTTGTGGAATCAGAAACTCCCCCCTTTTGGATCGATCGCACAAGTCATCGGTCGTGATTGTCTTCAGGCGAGACAGGCGAATTCGCTCCCTGCCGTCGCTGTCGAGTAAGGTCAGCTCTGCAAACGCCTTTTGATGAGCCTGAAGCGCACCCAGCAGATCACCCTGCTCCCGGGGAGTCAGCACTCGAAGATCATAAATATCCACTGCCACGCGTAAATCATTTGCCAGACTGTTAACAAAGGAAGAGACTTCGACTGAAATGCGCCTGGCGACCTCCTGTTGCAAGCGCACGGCTTCCTGTCGCAAGCTTGCAAAGCCCTGCCAGGCGGGAAACACCCCCACCAGTGCAAGGGGGCCAATAGCCAAACCGATAAAGGCGATGGTCAGTCGGTATCGAATGGACTTGCGCATTTTAAACGTCTCGAAATCTCTACAACTCATTCA
>LGVE01005996.1_pt1 | contig 10118 bp, 8 predicted proteins | sample 469871 | NCBI WGS metagenome assembly LGVE01 (sample SAMN03893561, study PRJNA290197) | marine sediment metagenome | material: sediment; isolation source: combined push core samples #3730, #5133, and #5579 collected at Hydrate Ridge | place: Pacific Ocean: Hydrate Ridge | reverse complement strand
ACGTACTCTCCCCTATTGGCATCAAAATAGGTGTCAAAGGTGACCGGCTCGGCCACGGGTTCCACAACCAACAAGCCGCTAATCCTGAACCTCAGATTCCGTTCCTTTTGGGTGGGTGTTTCAAGGTGTATAGACACATTTTTCAACCTGGGTTCGAACCGTGAAATGGTTTTTTCAATGTCCTGGCGCAGTTGCTGTCTCACGGACACGCTTTTAGGGCTTTGGGCGGTAAAATCCCGCAGGCCGTAAACAAAAAGAGAGTTATTGACCTCTCTGTACGCCACAGGAGGGGCTAATATTTGGCGCCTGGTATTAAGAAGGTTCTCTAGATCCCTGATAACCGACGCCTTGATTTGCCCGATACTGAGCAAGCGGTACTGGACAGGCTCATGAGAAACCCGTGGTTCATCATCCACAAGCCTGTCCAATATAGATGCCTGGAGGTCTTGGTGGTCTTGTTTCAACCTGTTAGAATCAGCTAGACTTTTGCGTTTTTCTCAAGGTCCCAACCTGCTGCCACTTGCCCTCCACCGCTACCGTCTGCACGTTTTTGCTGGGTGTAGGTCCACTCGATCTTGCCATAGTTGAAGGAGACCTCTTCAAGAGGAAGTGTTTCGCCCCCCCCGGAAGATCCACCCGGGCGATGTGAACTCACAATGCAGTCGGTCAACTTGTACTCCATGTATTTCAGCTTGTCACCCCCTGCCCGGCACAACTCCAGCACGACTTCGGAAATGTGGCTCCCATCGGCGCATGCCACCGACAGCTTTGGGGACGCCTTATCGAGTGCCTTGACAACAGAGAAATCCTGGAAATCGGCCCGTTCTGCAGAGGCGCCACCCCCGCTACTGGCCGATGCGGATGCTGTTTGAGATACTCCCGCGCTATAGGAAAGTATCTCTATCCAGTCTGCATGCGCGTCATCCGTGCTTTCTCCGGGTACACCCTCAACCTTTAGAAATGCATCAAATGCCATGATCTGTTCCCTCCTTTTTGTTGTTGGTTTTGTTGTTTATAAGACAAAAACAGCCATTGAGCTGTTTAGCTTACCAACTTATTAGCTCAACAGCTCACCACCTTAACAACTCACCAGCTTATCTCCTACCCCGCTGCCGGCGGTGGCAGGTCTGCCACCAGCCTCAACGAGATAGTCAATTCGTCCAACTGGTAATGGGGCTTAAGAAATGCCACGGCCCGATAAGCCCCAGGTTTCCCCGGGATTTCGCTAACATCAATCCTTGCTTCCCGTAAAGGAAATTTGGCCTTCATGTCCTGTCCGGCATCGTCATCCAGAAGGACATAGTTGCTAATCCACCGGTTCAAGAAATCCTCTGCATTCTTGCGGGTCATGAAACTGCCCACTTTGTCTCTCATGATCGACTTCAGGTAATGGGCAAATCTCGACACAGCGAGGATATATTGCAATTGGGAAGACAATCTCGCATTGGCAGTGGCAAAATCAGTGTCATATACTTTAGGTTTGTTGCCTGTCTGGGTGCTAAAAAAGGCCGCATAATCCGTCCCCTTGCAATGAACCAACGGGATAAAGCCCAGATCGGCGAGTTCCTTTTCCCGCCTGTCAGTGATGGCTATTTCCGTGGGGCACTTGAGTGCCACGTCTCCCTCATCTGTCTTAAATGTGTGGACCGGCAGACCTTCCACAAGGCCACCACCTTCCACGCCTCTGATGGCTGCACACCAATGGTACTTGGCAAAGGCATCTGTCAGCCGTGTCCCGAGTGCATATGCCGCATTACCCCAAAGGTACTTGCTGCTGTCAGTGCCGTCCACCTCTTCTTCGAAGTCAAAAGCTTCGACAGGAACATTCTCCTTACCGTAAGGAAGCCGCATCAAGACATGAGGAAGGGCGAGTGCCACGTACCTGGAGTCTTCCGAGTCACGGAAGGACTTCCATTTGGCATATTCCACGCTCTGGAAAATCTTGGCCATGTCACGAGGACCGCCAAGCTCGTTAAAGGTGTCCCAGTTAAACAGCCCGGGAGATGCAGCGGAAACAAATGGGGCGTGGGCCGCCGCTGCCACCTCGGATATCTTTTCGAGAAGGCTCAGATCCTGAGGATGGTTACTGAACTCATAATCACCTATCAAGGCACCGTAGGATGCACCGCCGAACATACCGAACTCCTCTTCATATACCTTCTTGAAAAGGGTCGACTGGTCGAACTCGCTGGCCTTTTCCATGTCCTTGAGCAGATCCTTCTTGGAGACATTCATCACCCGGATCTTCAACCGTTCTCCTGTTTCACTCTGATGCACCAGGTAGTGCAACCCCCTCCAGGAACCCTCAAGCTTCTGAAACTCGGGGTTGTGCATAACTTCATTGAGCTGCATGGAAATCAGTTTATCGATCTGGCTTATCCTGGCATTGACCATGGCCTCGGTGTCCTTCGAGACCAGCATTGTCCCCTCCATGATCTGGCTGGCAAATTCTCCAATGACATCCTTGGCCCATCCTCTCTGAGTTTCCTCGCGGGCCATGCGGCCATCATCTATGATCCGGTCTAAAATGCTTTTTTCTTCTTGAATCTCTTCGGCCTGAGCACCTTCCGGTTGCGCCTGTTGTTCATCTGCACTCATGTAGGCTCTCCTTTATTCTTGTTTGCCTTCTTCTTCCGGTTTTCCTACCCCGGCCTCCTCCCCGAGTTTCTGCAAGGAGTCCGTGCTGGCAATGACCTCCTGAAGGAGTTCGTCCAGTTTGTCATTGCCATCCAGTTTGCTGAGCAGATCAGAAAGCCTGCGCCTGGCCTCCACGAGTTTGCGCACGGGAGTTATCTGATCTGCCACACGTTCCGGGTGGAAATCGTCAATGGACTTGAAACGGAGTTCTACTGCCATCTTGGTATCTTCGTCCGTGAGCTTGTTGTCTACCTTAAATGCAAGCCTCGGTTTCATGCCCTCCAGGACATTGTTGAAATTGTCCCGGTCTATTTCAATGAATTTTCTGTCCTTCAGTTTCGGAAGCGGTTCGTCCGGCTTACCGGACAAATCGCCCAGCACCCCGACAACAAAGGGAATCTCCTTCATCTCAATAGCGTCACCGATCTCTACGTCGTAGGTGATATGGACCCTGGGGGCCCTCACCCTATCAAGGGTATGCTGTAAACTCTCTTTAGCCATGGTCTATCCTCCTTTCGGCATCCTTCATGAGTCAGTTTACACTTTTTCCTGGCATTTTGTTTGCATTCAGGTGTCAGGGCACATGTAGGTTTCAGGTGTCAGGAAAGAGAAACGTAAAAGCTGTGCTGTTCTCAAGGCGAACGCCGCAAACCTGACACCCGACACCTGAACACTGAAACCCGGCCTTCATTTCGAACTAAGTGTAAACTACTTTTTAGCTTGAGTAAAGGATGTCCAGTATTCCAGTATTCCACCATTCCAGTATTCCAATTGGGGCGAAGCCCCTAAGTTCTGACCTTATCAACTTCTATAACTCATCGCTTTTGTGACATCTGTGGTGCATAGTTTTTGCAAAAGCACCCTTGCCCTGCCCATATCGTCATCAGAGGGTTCTCCTGCTATCAGGCACTGATAGAGGGTATCGAGTACGTCCGCAATCCACACAGGGGATTCCCAGCGCTCTAGTTGCAACTCTTCGATCAATGCATTCAACTTTTCCACAATGGGTCTTGCCAGGTCCGGCCTTTCGGCCTTCAGGCACAGCCTGGCCATGAGGAGTTGGTACCGATTTTTTTCTCTCGCAGAGGGCGCACTGCAAGAAGCTCCAAAGAGCTGTGCCAAGGCTTTTTTTACTCCGGATGTCTTTAGTATCTCAAGCGCATTTTCCCACACAGCCTTTTCCAAGGATCCCGAATCTGACAACTGGCCTGCCGGAAAGGACAAAACTGCCGTGGTCGGGATAGCTTCCGGCTGCGGGGAGGCTTGCAACTCTCCTTCCTTCTCCTCCTCGATCTGGGCCACGACCTCCTCTGCCTGTGGCTCAGGTTCAGGGGCAGGCTCATGCTCCCTTTTATCTTTAAGTATCTTCACGACGACCTGTTGACAATCTTCGAGGGCCTTTCTAATCTCAGCCAGCCTGGGGGCTTCGGAGCCAAATTTCTCATCCACTGTCTCGTCTAGTTCCTTGAACGCTTCAAGGCACATGGTTAGGTTTTCCGCCACAGACTTGTAGTAGGCTGTTGACGAAAGGGCAACGGCAGAGTCGAAACCCTCGGCAGTCAACTTTCCCTCGGCTATCAATTCATCACGCGCTTTCTTTTTGTTTTCATCCACATCGCCGTACTGGTTACGTATGTCGGCTTCCGAGCCCACCTGACGCGACTCCTGCCATTTCAACCAGGAATACCCGGGTGTTACGCTGCTGTTTGTGAGTGGGACTTCCTTTATGTAAGGCCAGAGTTTATTGTTCATGAATTCAATCGGACCAACCCTGAAATCGAGGTCTCCTTCCTCAATCCCCGGATAAACGTACTCCCAGTAATCTTTTAGCAGCCCGGTGAGTATTTTGAGACCTGTGGCAAGCCCAACAAAACCATCCGTCTTGATTAATGCCTCGGTGAGCCAGGCGACTACCTGCAAGTCTTTGGTCTTTTGGGTAAGCGCCTCAACAGATATTGTGACTACCTTATCCCAGTCCGACGTTTTTGTTTCTCGTCCCCAGTCTCCCCGGTCAAGCTGATCGTCCGCCCTTCTCGCTTCCTTTATTTCATCATAGATGGGACTGTAGCGAAGGTCCTCACCTGCCGGGTTGTCGCCTGGAACAGGGGTTAGTATTGTACCTATATCAATCATTTTCTTCTTGATGTTCTACTGCATTTTCTGAATCAGGGATATTGAACACCACCTCCCTTATGTCCAGGATGGCCATTTCCTCTTGACCGGCATGAAAGACATGCTGGCCCATGCCTTTTGAAAATGGTCCTCCCGGGGGGGTCCAGTCAGTCATTCTGCCGAGTTTAACACGTTCATCCTCGTGGAGAAACGAACCCGGATAGAGAACAGGAAGATAGCAGTTCGTGGTCAACCCCTCCCATGTAGTTATGCGGGCAGTAATCCACAGTAGATCAAAAAGACTGGTTGGGGAGTCTACGGAAAGCTCTCTGATGGACTCAAAGGGTATCCATACATACCGTTCATATACAATCGCTTCCAGAAAAAAAGACAGAAAGGTATCGGTGTCTTTGAATCCTGTAAACCTCTTTCCGTTCACTGTTCCGGATATCATGGGGCGCCTGGCGTCTATTTGATCGAAAAGCTCCTTTGCCTCCTCCATTTTTTTCTCAACCACCTTCTCCCGGGCTGCATAATATATTTCGAGATATGGAGGGGTTTCCGACAAGAATGAAGAACGAGCGTTGAGTTCGGAGACTTCCATGCGCTCTCTTTCTGCATGGATCAAATTCTTGTAAACCTGCACCCCGGTCTCCCTGCTTGAATCCTGGCCGGCAATCGCATCGAGATGGCGCTCTGCCTTATCCCATTCCCCGCAAAAAGCGAGTACTTGAAACAATAGTGTTCGTTTGCCAAAATCAGCGGGGAAAGACTTCACCTCTTCGACAAGCTGCTTACGAGCCTCTAAAAGCCTGCCTGCTGTGATAAGATCTTTTGAGTTCATAGGAAGGGTCTTCTTCAGATCATCGTTAGTACATCATAATCAACTGAATATTACAACAAAAAAATAGAATTGGGGCAGCGATCCCGGATTAATTTGGTGTAATCCTCGAAAAACCTGCAACTACTCCGATTGGGGCGTAGCCCCCAACTTCGACCACAGCCAGACAAAATCGTCAGGCATCAAAGGCCGTTTGAAAACTGCCAAATAGGTCTCGTGCGGTGTTCCACCCAAAAAGACCACGTTCGGCGGGCTCGCAACAGAGCCCCTTAATGACAAGTGGCAAAGGGCTGCCAGCGTAAAAGGGTCATCCAATGGGCCATCATCCAGGGGGACGAAAAAAAGTGGTTTTTTCGATAGATCTGCAATCCTTTTTTCCAAGACCGTGGGATTCGAGGATGACGCCCGGTTGAGGGGACTGGAACCATGTCCCAGATCCCTTCTTTCAGACATAAACTCCGGCCAGTTGGGATAAGGTGGTTCCACAGTGCGAACCTGATCTTCCAGTTCTCTAAGATCCGCAAACTTCTTGGCGGACAGATACTCCATCTGGCTCCAGGTCTTTTCGCAGGCAAACGGCAAGAGATCCCACTGATCCTCCCACCCTTGCAGAGGGCCGGTTCCCATAATCAAGAGGGGATATGGCCGGCCAAGGCTATCACTGCTGTCCCTTGCAACGCCACAAACAAGAGCCTCTCTCCTGGCTCCCCTGGCCCAAAAACGCCAGGAACAAAGATCAGAAGAAAAGCGAACTTTTGAGCCCACGAGTTGATACCCCTTTTCAACCCAGTCAGAAAAAGCATTCACCAATGGCTCAGCCGGCCCCACCCTGAAGTAGTCCCTGGCAGCCGGTTGTTTACCACAGGCAGCCCAATGCCAGGAATTTTGAGATACTGTTAGTCCCAGCACGTTACAATTTTCCCTGGTGCACTGCCCACGGCAGGCCGGATGAGTTCTATGACCGGCTGATGCCCTTTAAACCGATATTTTGCCTTGATATAGTCGATTCCCAAACGTTTCAGGGCCGCCTCTTTTTCCGGAAACTCACCAGGATAAAAGGTGCGCTGCCCGCCCACGAAATCCTTCAAGAACTCGGGGAAACCTTGATAGCCCGTGTATTTCTTGGTTAAAACAAAATTGCCCACCTCAATTCTGAATATGACGCCCCCACAGGTCTGAGGCGACCAATTGATGGTCTTGCTCACGGGGTAGTGGAAATTGACCAGGGTCGTGGTCTCGTTTGCACATTGGACTTCAAGACGGGTAGCATGGGGCTGCAACCGGGCACCCGGATTGACATCTGTGGGAAGACCGCTGATAGAGACAGTGTAATTGGCTTTTGAGGGCTTGACTGCCATCTCTCCCCTCGTAAAAAAGGAAAGAAATGCGTTCTCAAAAGGTATCCGGCCTCCCAGGACATTCTTTGCATAATACCCTTTCTCAAGACTCCGGCTGACAAACGGGGCGGCAGGCCCCTTAATGAATCTCGTGGCATAACCGTCTTCACCCAAAAGGGCCATGTTCACTGTTTCTTCATCAAGGACCCCTTGAATCTCCACCAACACCTCTCCTTCCCAAAGCTCCTGAAGATGGCAGGCCGTTTCCAGGCGCACAAAGCTCCATAGATAAACAAGTGGTCCGGTTACCAGCCCCCAAAACATCTTCTCAACAGACTTGCCGCTAATCATACAAGCCTTGAGTTTGTCAACAGCCCTTTGGCCAACAAAAAAGGGCGACTCGCTGGTGGATGCATCCTCGTTGAATACTTCAGTAGCCATCTGAAAGGCCACAGTCCTGGAGGCAGTTGCCGGTGCGATCATAGACAAGGCTTTCTTGTATTCTCGAAACGCCTTGGCAGCAATCAACTGAGACTCCAAGATCTTTCCGGTCTCCAGCTTGCCTGCCTTTTTTTCTAACCTGGCGATCAGGCCTTTCCCTTTCTTTGCGGCCTTTGCCAGGACGCCCTTGTCCTTCAAAGGGGCCTGTCTAGCAGCCTGGAGTTTCGTAGCCTTAAGCTCATAAACGAGCTTGATCCACGCGGGCAAATCCTGGCCCATTGCAAGAGGTCCCAGCTCAACTGCCATCCTGTCCAATAGTGAGGCATACGGTCCCTGGCCAGAAGCCATTCTGGCTGCCACGTGTTGGTACTCTTCCTTGCCCTTAAGCTTGTCCACACCATGCGGGAAAACACTCACAAAATCATGCCAGGCCCTCACATAAGCGTTCAGATACCAGTCTTGAAACTCGAGTTTTTGACTTGCAATGATGAGGGGATCCGGAAGGGCTGATTCTATCTCCTCTAAAAATGAGTCAACCCGGCCCTTGCCTTTACGGGTAAAAGCCGGCGCGACAGTTGTCTCATGCGAAGATGACAAGCTCCCCGGCCAAAAATCGCCCAGGGTGACATGGGAAAAAAACTCATCTGAGTTCACCCTGGTGACAATCCAATTCAGGTTGCTTCCCTTTAAGGTCAGGACATGCTTCAGCCATGTCTGGAGGTCATTCATCTCTCGGTTGAGGCTGGCGGAGTCAAATCGCCAGACCAAATAGTACAGGTACAGGTGCCCAAACTTCTGTCCGATTTCAGGTATGACCTTTTGGTCTGCCATCAACGAGATCGGCTCATAAGACGGCTGGGGCTTGCGCTCAAGCGTTTCGAGCGTCTCACCTTCGAGCCGGCCCTTTAAAAGGCTGATTCGTCTTACAAGGTGGGCTACGTGTTGGGCCATGACCCTGTCAGGCGTGGAACCGGAAAAGCCTGCCATCTTGTTTGCCATCTTGTTGTCAAAGAAGACCAGGAAACTGTCTTTAAACTGTTTGCAATATCTGTCCTTGAGTCGAGACTCGACGTCCTTGCTTTCATTCAAGCCAAACCTGGGGACCCACCAACTGCGATTTTGCTCTTGCACCTTCAAGACGGCCTGGCAAAAGCGATCCATGATCATCACGTCTGTCAGGACTTCTCCTTGTAATACAGGAGGCTTTGAAAATTCATGAGACACCCCCCGTAGCGTTCTGAGGTTTTTAACAAACGAGAAGCTCAGCAGGCCACAAACGGCAACTGCTACGGCCACCCATGAAGTCAAACCAAGGTTTCTGGTCAATTTGCTCCATTCAATGGCCCGCTGAGTGGGAGCAAAAAGACCTCTATCTTTCGGTAGAATTCGCGCGAAAAGGTCGTGCAGGAACAAACCCTTACTCGTTCCCGGCAACACGTCCCTTTGTTCGATAAGGCCGAGGGCCTTTAAGAAGTGGGAGTACGGGCTCCCCTCCTGTCTGCCGCTGCTAAAGAAAAGACCCCTCAGGATTGGGGTCTCCTGATACGGGTTTTCCTCAAAGGCACCTTTGATGAAAGCGTTCAGGCCGGATCTTACCCCCTCAAACTCTTCCGGGAAGAGAAGCAGGCCCGGATCAATACCCCGGGCAACAGTAGCCTTAGACCCTGACTTGTGTAACAGGAGGAGCCGGANNGAGCAGGCCCGGGTCAATACGCTGGTCAACAGCCTTAGACCCGGACGTGTGTAACAGGAGGAGTCGGAGATCTCTCAGGCGATCTGCGATTGAATGGATGGTGCGCTCGCAAAAGGCACACACGTCTGTTGAGAGATCATGATTGATGAACCCCATGGCCTGATCGAGAGTCTTGTCCGGAAGACGATCACAAAATTGGGTCATCCCTTGAATCAAGTCGCACTTTGTCACAAGAACGTATACCGGAAACCTTGCCCCCAGAACTCGCATTAACTCATCAATGCGACGTCGGATGCTTCGACCATCTTCCTCAAGGGCCTCACGACCGGACTCAAGTAATTTGTTAGCCGCAATGGTTACAACCAGGCCATTTAGAGGCTCCTTTTTTCGATATCTAGCCAAGAGGGCGAGGAACTTCTGCCATTCGTCCTTGTCACGGCCTTCGTCAATCGGAATGGCATACCTTCCCGCTGTATCTATTAGAATCGCTTGTTCAAAAAACCACCAATCACAATTCCTTGTCCCGGAAATGCCGGAAGTTCGGCTCACCTCTGCAAAGGGGGAGGAAAGACGGGCGCTTTTCACGGCCGTGGTCTTGCCCGAACCACTCTCTCCAAATACCAAATACCATGGAAGCACATAAAGAGGGTTGCCGTATTTCTTGAGGTGAGAATTCCTCAATGCATCCATGGCCTCTTTCCAACGAGATTGAAGGTCCTTTGCCAGATCCTTCTCTTTATCCCCAAGCTTTTTCAGATAGGAATCATCCTGCTCAATAATCTCTTGAACAAAATTCTGTTCGCGACGTTTACGCAATATTCTTCTGAAAAAAATCAGGCTGAGCCACAAACCCAGAAGGCCCAGCAGAACAAAAACCCCCACCCACCAAGGCCAATCAAGAGTTAGAACAACCCCGAAAATGAGAAGGATACCGAGCAGAACGGCTGTGATGATAAGAAAGACTTTAAGAATTTTTAAAAGGATTCGCTTCATTTACGGCACCGGATGGACTAATGAACATCGAACATCGAACGTCCAACATCGAATGGTGAATGGA
>LGVE01018506.1_pt1 | contig 10149 bp, 10 predicted proteins | sample 469871 | NCBI WGS metagenome assembly LGVE01 (sample SAMN03893561, study PRJNA290197) | marine sediment metagenome | material: sediment; isolation source: combined push core samples #3730, #5133, and #5579 collected at Hydrate Ridge | place: Pacific Ocean: Hydrate Ridge | reverse complement strand
GACACATCATCTTTGATAATGCCCGCTTTTTCTCCTGCAATTTCCTCAATTGTTTCCCCTAAATAATCAACATGATCCATTGCGATAGGTGTAATAACCGTACATATAGGTGTATTTATCACATTGGTCGAATCAAGTCTTCCCCCCATACCTACTTCCAAAACCACTACATCGACATTTTCTCTTTTATAATATTCAAATGCAATAGCTGTAACAATTTCAAATTCTGTCGGATGATCTTTTCCCAAAGAAATCATCTCATCTATTTTACCTTTAACGAAAGCCGTTATATCCGCCAATGTTTGATTAGGGATATTTTTATTGTTTAATCTTATTCGTTCATTGAATATTTGTAAAAAAGGAGAAGAAAACAAACCCACATTATAACCTGCTTCTATCAACGTGTTTGATATGAAAGCACTTGTAGAACCCTTGCCGTTGGTTCCGGCTATATGAATAACTTTTAGATCTTTTTCTGGATTACCCATTAATCCTAATAAGCAATTTATATTTGCAAGTCCCAATTTTCTTCCAAATTTATTCGTTCCATGAATAAAGGCAATCGCCTCACTGTAATTCATTTTATCACTCCTAGTACTATAATTTTTCCTTGATAATAGATAATCTCTCTTCTACTTCCTTAAGCATTTCTTCGTATTTAGCCAGTTTTTCTTCTTCTTCTTCAATTAATTTTTGTGGCGCTTTACTTACAAATCCTTCATTGCCTAATTTTCCTTTTGCTCTCTTTACTTCACCTTGAAGCTTTTTCATTTCTTTATTCAATCTGTCAAATTCTTTATTATAATCAATCAAATCCGATAACGGCATAAATAACTGTGCTCCATCAATGATCGTCGTTGCAGCTTCTTCGATATTATCGCTATCTGTAAATTCAATGTCTGAAATTGCAGCAAGGGCGCTAAAATAGTTCTCGTTTTCTGCAAAAAGTTTCTTGATGCTGTCTTCTCCGTTGATCAACAACCTTGCTTGCCTTGAAGGCGGAACATCCATTTCAGCTCTTACATTTCTTATGTTTCTGATAGCATCCATAATAATTTTCATAGATTTTTCCGATTCTTCAAATGCCATTTCTTTCTCATAGGCAGGCCATGATTCTACAATTAAATCTTTTTTCTCGCCCGGTAGATTTTGCCATATTTCTTCAGTGATAAACGGAATAAAAGGATGAAGCAATTTCAGCATGTCTTCCAATACTTTCAGCAGCACCTTTTGAGCTGTAAGTTTAGCCTCTTCATCTTCTCCGTATAATCTCTTTTTGGTTAATTCAATATACCAATCACAATATTCATCCCAAACGAACTCATATATTTTTGTAGCGGCGATTCCGAGTTCAAATTTATCTATATTTGCCGTTATTTCATTTATCGCTCTATTCAGTCTTGATAAAATCCATTCATCAGCTAATTCTAAATTTTCTTTTCCTGTCAAAGTATAATCGATATTTTCATCGAGTCCTGTCAATAAAAATCTCGAAGCATTCCAGAGTTTATTTACAAAATTTCTTGAGGATTCTACTCTTTCCATCTGAAACTTCAAATCGTTTCCTGGACTGTTGCCTGTAGCAAGCATAAATCTTAGAGCATCGGCGCCGTATTGTTCTATAACTTCAAGCGGATCTACACCATTTCCTAAAGATTTAGACATCTTTCTTCCCTGTCCATCTCTAACAAGACCGTGAATGAGTACATGCTCAAATGGAGATTCGTCCAATTGCTCAAGACCAGAGAATACCATTCTTATAACCCAGAAGAATATAATATCGTATCCGGTTACAAGTACATTTGTAGGATAGAAATACTTCAATTCTTCTGTTTCTTCAGGCCAGCCCAACGTTGAAAACGGCCATAAAGCTGAACTGAACCAAGTATCTAGCACATCATCATCTTGTTTGATGTTCGTAGAATTACATTTTTGACAAGAATGAGGAGTAGTTTCTGAAACCGTAATTCCGCCACAATCTTGGCAATAATAAGCAGGTATTCTATGACCCCACCAAAGTTGTCTTGATATAGTCCAATCTCTTATGTTTTCAAGCCAATGAGTGTACACTTTATTGAATCTACCTGGTACGATTTTTAAATCTTTTTTATACAAAGCTTCTAAAGCAGGTTTTGCAAGTTCTTCCATACTTACAAACCACTGATCTGATAATCTCGGTTCAATTACAGTACCGCAACGATAACATATTCCAACAGCATGTTCATGATCTTTTACTTCTAAAAGATATTCGCCAGCTTCTAAATCTTTCACTATGGCCTTACGACATTCATAACGATCCATACCCTCGTACTTGCCACCATTTTTATTTATAGTAGCATCATCATTAAAGATATCTATCGACTCCAAGTTGTGTTTTTTACCGATTTCAAAATCATTAGGATCATGAGCAGGGGTTATTTTCAATGCACCTGTTCCAAGTTCCATATCAACATAATCATCTAGTACAATAGGTAAAACTCTATCTAATAGTGGAAGTATTACTGATTTTCCAGCTAGATGCTTATAACGCTCATCTTCAGGATGAATCGCCACTGCAGTATCTCCTAACATCGTCTCTGGTCTAGTAGTTGCAATAGTCAAAAATTCATCACTATCTTTGATTTTATATTTTATATGATAAAATTTTCCACTTTGATCTTCATGTTCCACTTCAGCATCTGATAAAGTTGTTCCACAGTCAGGACACCAGTTGATGAGCCTATTACCTCTATAGATATACCCTTTATTATACAAATTAACGAATACTTTTGTTACTGCCTGATTACAGCCTTCATCCATAGTAAATCTCTCTTTTTCCCAATCGCAAGAATTACCGAGTTTTTTCATTTGATCAACAATACGAGTGCCGTACTCATCTTTCCACATCCATGCTCGCTTTAAAAACTCTTCTCTACCTATTTCTTCTTTTGATAATCCTTCATCATTTTTTATTCTTTCCAATACTTTTACTTCAGTTGCAATCGATGCATGATCTGTTCCAGGAAGCCATAAGGCTTCATACCCTTGCATTCTCTTGAAGCGGATCAAAACATCTTGAATAACGTGATCAAGAGCATGCCCCATATGAAGTTGACCTGTAATATTCGGTGGAGGCAGTACTATTGTAAAAGGTTTTTTATCTGGATTCGGTTTAGCTGAGAAATAGTTTTTCTCCATCCAAAAATCATAAATTCTCTGCTCAAATTCTTTAGGATTATATTTACTCTCCATTGTTTTCTTCATTCTTCATTCCCCCTAATAATTTTTCATTATATCTCGCCATTAAAATTTCTGTATCGTATTTGCCAAAACGCTTTGTTGCGTACTTCTTCTTGCCTTCTACAACAAATCCATATTTCTTATATAAGTGAATCGCTCTTTCATTATCTTCGAACACATCCAGTTCCACCCTTATAAGCATCAACCAATTGTCTGCCAAATCGAGTATTTCTCTAATTAACATTGAACCGATTCCTTTATCTTGATAATCAGGATGGAGTCCTATTCCAAAAGATGCGACATGATTCATTCGCGGACTTTGATTAACTTTAAGTCCTGCAGAACCGACGACCTTACCATCCACCTCGGCAACCAACAAGTGATCATTTTCATTTAAGTTTGCTAATATTTTTTCCGTTCTCATAACTTTATTTGTTATCAATCCAAGCGTGTTTTCTCTCGACCCTTCACTGCTTCTAATTTCATGTAAATCACTCGCATCGGACATTTTCGGTGGTCTGATAATTATATTCATCGTTTCACTCCTCTTCAAAAAATAAAAAATACCTCATCATCCAACAAAGGGACGATGAAGTATCGCGGTACCACCCAAATTTCAGCTATATAGCTGACTCTCAAAAAGTTATAACGCACAACCGTTTAAACCTACTATCATTTCAGTTTAAAGTCTCAAAAGCTACCTTCAATAAACACTGCCTTGGAAATCTTTCAGCCACTTGGATTTCTTCTCTTGAAAGGGTTATTTATTTACTCCTCTTTATCATCGACGATTTTTTAAATTATATCATCTATAGTAAATTTGTCAATATCATCTAATAATGGACATACGACTTCTTCTATCAAGATACTGTATAAGATCAGAGACCATATTTTGAAAAGTAAAATTATATACCTTCCAATCATTTTCAAAATTGATATAAATATGCCTCTTTATAGACATAGTCGGCAAAAAAGGATCTCCAGAATTATCGATCTCATCTTCATAAATACAAAGTTTTGTAATTTTCCCGTGTCCCTTTTGCATGGTTAATAAGCTAATGCCTTCTTTTACATCTTCTTTTTGGATATCTGCATAAAAACTATATTTACCTATAGTTCCTTCGATTAACCCAAATTGTTTATTTACCTGATCAACTATTATATCATAAGCCATATTAAAACTCCTCTAATTATATCCTCTTAATAAAAGTTTAATACGAATTTAGATAAAAGTAAAACTAATATTCACGAATTGATAAATTACCTATACCTGTATTAATATCAATGTAGTAATATACATCCTTTAAATAATCCTCGGAATAGTAAAATTCGCCATCTTTTTTATAGTGCATACCGATGAAATCAATATCTTTTATGCCACCATCATATTTTAATTTAACACTCGTATCTTTAGGTATATATATATCAATGTCTGATACACCGGAATCCATAGATACAGAAACATTTTCATCTATTTCATCTAAATACAGATCCAATTGCCCTGCTCCAATATCGATATCTAAACCGTCAAATACAATATCACGCATATCGAGTTTTGCATCCACCGCTCCCATATCGACATCTATATCCCATNNTCTATATCCCATACAACTTTTTCATTAAGCTTAAAAATATATTCATGTCCATCAGTACCAATTGTTCCATGTTTTATGAAATTACTATTACTAATCGTTTCATAAATAAATACTCGCCTATTATTTAAAACACTGTCTTTCACTTTAGTTATTTCTTTTGGGAATTTTGATTCAATTAAATAACCATCCCCAGACGAAATATTTAATTGCCCTGCTCCTAGGTTTAATCTCAGTTCTCCAAATTTTACATCAGAATGATATTCGATTATCTGTTCCTGTTGTTGAATATCACCGCTGANNTTGTTATATTGCTATCGAAATAATACGAATATAATACTACTACTGCAATAAACAAAATCCAGGTTACCACTTTTATCCAAGGTGTTTTTTTGAATATCATACTTATTCCAATGACAACAAGAAGAAGCGGCCATAAATTGACTGCCGACCAAAACAACCTGAAATCGATAAGCCCAAATTTATATGCAATCAGAAAAAGACCTGCTGCGATAAAAGCGATTCCTATCNNCTATTAGATATACCCCAAATATGACAAGTAATCCCGGCCAGAACAATCCCCATGCAAAATCAATATTTAACCACCAGAAAATTTTTCTAGCAATAAACATCATACCTACCGCTATAAAAATAAGTCCAATGCCATAAGTGCTATTTTTATTTTCTTTTATTATTTCCCTTTTTTCATATGTTGTTTCTTCATCATCCATAACTACAGTCTCATCATATTCTTCTTCATCTTCATTATCTTTATCTTTATCTTTATAAATAGGTTCTTCAGGGATAATTAAAATACATAAAACGTATGCTAAAATTCCTGTTCCTGCAAACAGAATTGTAATTGCCCATAGCAATCTAATAAGTGTTGCATCGATATCAAAATATTCAGCAATACCTCCACATACACCTGAAATCACTCTGTTTTCTCGTGAACGATATAATTTCTTTTCCATTAAAATTCCTCCTTAATTAATATTGTGGTTGATTTGGAATAATCAACGCCGCTATTATATATCCGATTATGCCAATACCAAAACACCATGTTAAGCCTACCGCCAACCTCACCAATGTAGGATCAATTCCAAAGTATTCTCCAATACCACCACACACTCCAAAGATCATCTTATTATCCCTGGATTTATATAATTTCTTTTCCAAAATCCATCACCCCCACTAATTTGACTTTTCATATATAACATATCACACGCTATCTTGTTTTGCAAGGTACTGTTTGAAAAAATATATTAAAAGCATACACCACCAGATGCACTATTTACGCTCTATGCGACAAGACAAAATAAATTTTATCTAAAATGAAAACTGACAACTTAGAAATCTTATTCAGAATGGACCAATTTAAAAGTATCATAAACAGAATAGCTGTCTCTCTTAGAAAGCAATGAATATAAGTGCTTTTCCTTTGTGACGAATACCGATTTTTCCTCTATAGAAGTTGTTTTCGGTTATGGAAACAGTGAGAACTATATCAGAGAAGTTAATTACAATGTGAATGCACGACATCTTTTACCAAAGTCGCTTTGGGCAAATAAAGCGGTTTTTCAGCTTATTATGCGCATGATAACTCTATTGTATTTCCAAGAATCTGTTCATCATCCCAAATATTCCTATATAATAATTATTTATCCCATCCATAGAAAAACTGCGACAAAAATGCTAAAATTTATAATAGTTTTCACATTCTTCATAAATTAAGATACAGTAGAAACCAAATTTATTTAACGTTGAATTTAAGCTATACATATAACTTTAAGAGATATAAGGAGCGTGTTATATTTATGAAAAACTATAAATCAACCAACAGCGATATATGGCAGGGTCGTGTTGACAGCGAAACCAATTATGATGCTTTCAGATGGCATCAGTGGATTGAACTCATCGATCTAAGAGACAATAGCCTAAAACCTTTCACAGGGAAGTTGGGATTTGCTTTGCTTGGTTTCTGCTGTGACGAGGGCATAAAGAACAATCTGGGAAGAGTCGGCGCGGCCAAAGGTCCCATGAGTATTAGAAAAGAACTGGCTAATCTACCCTGTAGCTTTACGGAAGATGTGAAAATTTTCGATGTTGGTAATATACTCTTTGAAAATTCGACCTTGGAAGAAACCCAGCTGGCATTGTCAGAAGTGGTAGAAAAAATACTGGAACTCAACCTTTTCCCAATTATTCTGGGCGGAGGACATGAAATCGCCTTCGGGCACTATATGGGGCTAAGACATTTCATAGAACGTACGGAGGTAAAACCCAAAATCGGCATCATAAATTTCGATGCCCATTTTGATATCAGACCTTATCCAAACGGTACCTCTTCTGGAACGATGTTCAGGCAAATCGCCGACATCTGTGAAGAGGATACTTTGGACTTCAGTTATTTTTGCCTGGGCATTCAAAAGCGAGGCAATACTATCGATTTATTCAAAACCGCCGACCGCTTAGGTGCCAAGTACATTTTAGCAAGAGACATTGTGGACAGTAACATATTACCTATATTGGAGCAATTGGATGACTTTATCAAACTTCAAAATCATATTTATATCACTATCTGTTCCGATGTCTTTTCTTCCGCTTTCGCCCCAGGTGTTAGTGCGGCACAACCACTGGGCCTCAATCCCGAAAAGGTTTTAAAATTATTGAAATTTATCTTGAGAAGCGATAAAACCATCAGTTTCGACATCGCTGAAGTAGCTCCTAGATTTGATTATGACAATACGACGGCCAACCTGGCAGCTATCATCGTCTTCGCTGTAATTAACACATTAGCAAAGGGAAAAGGTCTTGCCCTTTAGATCAATCTTGTCCGTAATTCAAAATTAGAAACCATATCGACAACATAGTCATCGGCAACAATAATCTATCAAAAAAAAGAACTGCAAAAAATTAAGGCCACTGAAAAACTAATAAAAAGTATCATTATCATAAAATATATAGTAATGGTATTTTTTTGCTTTTTTTGACAAAAAGGAGTTTTGATACATCATATCGAATAACTATATAGAAGTAAATTTAAATCTGAAGGATGGTAGATATGATTAAAGGTCAACAACAACTCGTGCTTAGTAAATATATTGAATTATATGATATTCTTGTTCCTAAAGAACATTTTCTTAGACAAATCAACGATCTTGTAGATTTGTCTTTTATATATGACGAATTACTTTCAAATTATAGTTTAGATCAAGGCCGTGGTGCAAAAGATCCAATTCTAATGTTCAAATATTTACTTTTAAAGGTGATTTACGAACTTTCCGATGTAGATGTTGTAGCTCGTTCATTAAGTGACCTTTCATTTAAATATTTGGCTCTGTTAGACTTTAGTGTTGTTATTTGACACAATAAGAACATTTGTTCTATAATAATTATAGGCAAACATTCTTATTTTATTCAGGGGGTTGATTGAATGCCGTCAGTAGCAACAATAATGTCAGATGCTCTTACATTAAGTTCTCCACAACAAGAAGAATTATTTACTCAATTAGGGGAAGTAATAACGCTAAACGCACATGGCGGCCTACTTCATGAAGAAGAACGAGAAAAAAGATACTCTGATGGTGTTGTCTGTTTGCACTGCGGTATCGTCCATGTTATTAAGCACGGAAAGAAGAATGATATTCAAAGATTCATGTGTAAAGATTGTGGAAAAACATTCAATGATCTGTCGTTTTCTCCAATGAGTCATTCCAATATCAAGACTAACAAATGGTTGAACTATGCCAAGTGTATGATTTTAGGTTACTCTATCAGAAAATCAGCAGCGATCGGTGAAGTAAGCGTAAAGACTTCCTTTTATATGAGACATCGGATTCTTGACGCTGTAAGAAATCATTTGGGTATTGGCAATATTTCTGGGATTGTTGAGATGGACGAAACGTATTTTCCCGAATCATTTAAAGGCAATCATAAGAAAAGTGGCTTTAAGATACCTCGACCACCAAGAAAACGAGGCAAAGAAGTCAAAACAAGAGGTATCAGCAAAGAACAAGTTTGCGTCTCAACCGCAATTGATCGATCAGGCAATATTATTCTTGAGTTGGTTACAAAAGGGAAAATTTCAACGAAAGACTTAGAACGTTTGTATGGGAATAGAATTTCTCGTGATTCGTCCATTTGTACTGATTCTCATAAGAGTTATATTAATTTTGCAATTAATCATGTTAACCACCACTATCGTATCCCAAGAGGTAAACACAAGACTGGAGTTTATCATATTAACCATGTCAATAGTTTGCATAGTAAGTTGAAGAACTGGATTCATCCATTCAATGGCGTTTCGACCAAATACCTTATCAACTATTTGTATTGGTTCAAGTGGCTGCAATCATTCAATGATGAGAAAGATTTAATCAAAGCGAAACACCTTATTATTGATAGTTTGACCAAACTGACAGATTTGAGGATTGATGAATACAAAACACGATTACCTATTTTTGTATAATGTGGGTGAACATGATTATATGTTGTAGTCAAATGAGAAAGAATGTTTAAATCAATTTAGAATTCAAAGAAATTACAGAAAAAATGACTTCGATGACGGTTAATTACTCTAGACGTAAAATTTGGGTTTTAATGAGTAAAAGGGGTATACAGTTGATGGGTGGTATTGAGAATCTTCTATGTTAACACGGAGAGGGACTGAAAGTATGAATGGATGGAAGAGAATTTTTATTGCAGGTCTAGTGATATTGCTTGTTGGGTGCAGTTCGGTTGAGGATTCAGCCGATGCAGAATATGAGCTGGACAACTACAGAGAGCAGATCACTAATTTGTCCGGTCAGCTGGAAAAAACTATCCAGGAACGGGATTGGATTGTAGAGCATCTGGATTATTCCCGGGTGATGGAGGTGACTGACACCTCGTTATACCGATTGAGATCGGATTATTATAATGAATCCTTTATTTCGGAAACAATCATAGAGACCAATAGCGGTGGTTTTTTGCTGGACAGCGAGAATATCTATGATTTCAAAGTTTCCAATGACAATGAATATATTGCGGTCCTTTTCTTTGACATGGAAAACCTCGGTGAGCAGCGTTTGGTCTTGTATGATTATAGTGGGAATGAATTGCATGAGTACAGCATGAATGATTTTTGGGGACAGCTATCTGAAGGACAGTATAACGGAGACGAAGTCGTTAAGTTTTATGGGTTTTCTGAGATGAATGAGTATTTGTGGGGTGGACTGGGACATGAATTGGACATCGGTGTGTATTTCTCCATTTATGTTAAAACGGGTGAGTTGGCAGTATACGGGACTCATAATATTGATGTGTACCGTGAATTGAAGGAGGAATACCCGTTCAA
>LGVE01035978.1_pt1 | contig 10165 bp, 12 predicted proteins | sample 469871 | NCBI WGS metagenome assembly LGVE01 (sample SAMN03893561, study PRJNA290197) | marine sediment metagenome | material: sediment; isolation source: combined push core samples #3730, #5133, and #5579 collected at Hydrate Ridge | place: Pacific Ocean: Hydrate Ridge | reverse complement strand
TTATCAATGAATGGGGAGCTGATCTTCAAAGTGAACACGAACGCTACTTAGTTGAAAAACACTTTAAATGTCCTGTAATACTATTTGATTATCCTGCTAATATAAAAGCATTTTATATGCGTTTAAATGAAGATGAGAAAACAGTGAGAGCAATGGATGTCTTATTTCCAGGAATTGGTGAAATTGTAGGAGGAAGTCAACGTGAAGAGCGTTTAAATGTTTTAAAAGAAAAAATAAAAGCTTTAAATATAGATGAGAAAGAATTGTGGTGGTACTTAGATACACGTAAATATGGTAGTGCCATTCACGCTGGTTTCGGACTAGGGTTTGAAAGATTGGTTCAATTTGCAACCGGCATGGGTAATATTCGAGATGTAATTCCTTACCCCAGAACACCTCAAAATGCCGAATTTTAACTAAATAAATATTTTTACACTATTTAGTGACTGGTCAGAAATACCTTGAAATTAAAATCGTTTCTTTTCGTGTTATTTCTTTTTTTTCTATTCGTTTGATGCTACAGCATCTACTTCATAGAAGAAAACTGAAATTCNNTATTTCCGAACGGGCACTATTAAGCGAAGTGTTATTCTTAACAAACAATACTTTGCTTTTTTTGTTTATTATCTTTTATTTGTTTTTTGTATTTTTATACCATTAGAATTTTCTTATGCTCAAACAAAGTTTACAACAAAAGTTACAACAAAAATTATCTCCCCAACAAATTCAGTTGATGAAGTTAATTCAGTTGCCCACACAGGCTTTTGAACAAAAATTAGCACATGAAATTGAAGAAAATCCTGCTTTAGAAATAGGAAAAGATAATTCTGATGAGTTTTCAAATGACAATACAGATGATTATGATGATTCAGGTACTGATACTATTGAAACTGAAATAAATATTGATGATTATTTGAGTGATGATGAAACACCCAGTTATAAATTACAATCCAACAACTATAACAGTGATGAAGATGATAATCGTATTCCCTATTCTGCCGGTATCTCATTCAATCAATTTTTATTAAGTCAATTAAATACCTTTAAATTATCTGATCAAGAAACACAAATTGCCGAATTTTTAGTTGGTAATATTGATGGTAACGGCTATATAAGAAGATCTATTGAAGATATTGTTGATGATCTGGCCTTTTCAGAAAACATCTATACTACAGAGGATGAAATTGAAAAAGTTTTAAAAACAGTACAACAAATAGATCCTCCGGGAGTTGGAGCTAGAAATTTAAAAGAGAGTTTATTAATTCAATTAAATCAAAAAAAAGAAACTGCCGAAAGGAAAATTGCAATTGATATTATTCAAAATTCATTTGATCTTTTTGTAAAAAAACATTATAAAAAATTAATCCATAAATTAAATATTTCAAAAGAAAGCTTAAAAGAAGCTATTCATGAAATTGAAAAATTGAATCCTAAACCTGGAGGATCCTATTCAGGGAGCAATAGTAATGTTGAGCAAATAGTTCCTGATTTTACAATAAAAATTAATGAAGGAAACCTTGATTTATCATTAAATGCAAGAAATGCACCCGATCTACATATTTCAAAAGATTATAATGATATGCTGCAAGGGTATGCTGAATCAAAAGATAAGTCTAAAGCTCAAAAGGACGCCATTATGTTCATCAAACAAAAATTAGATGCCGCAAAATGGTTTATAGATGCTATTAAACAACGTCAGCAAACACTATTACTCACAATGAATGCTATTATGCAATATCAAAAAGAATATTTTTTAACTGGTGATGAGCGAAAGTTAAAACCCATGATTTTAAAAAATATTGCTGATGAAATTGATATGGATATTTCAACCATTTCTAGAGTTGCAAACAGTAAATATGTTGATACACCTTATGGGACAAAACTTTTAAAAGAATATTTTTCTGAATCTATGAAAAATGAAAAGGGAGAGGATATCTCTACAAAAGAAATAAAAAAGATACTTCAAACCGTTATAGAAAATGAAAATAAAAAAATCCCTTTAACCGATGAGAAATTATCTTCTATTTTGAAGGAAAAAGGCTATTTGATCGCAAGAAGAACTGTAGCAAAATACAGAGAACAATTAGATATTCCTGTAGCTAGATTACGAAAAGAGATATTGTAAATGACTGCATTCTATAAAATTATTTCATTTGTTTTTCATCCAATATTTTTTTCAACATTAGGAACTTTACTCTATTTTATTATATCTCCACAGTATATTCCGGATAAGTATAAAAAAATTATAATTGCTGTAATATTTATCAGTACCTGTATTCTCCCTTTATTCTTGTTAATAATTTTAAAAAAATTAAAATTGATTCAGTCTTTTAAATTAAAAACCATTGAAGAAAGGAAATTTCCCATTTTATTTTTAATTATCCTAACTTTTATGCTTGGGAAAATGCTTTTAAGTACAAAAATTGTTAGCATATTAGGACTTTCTTTTTATGGAGGAAGCATTGCATTCATAATTGTTTTTTTATTATTCTCTTATAATATTAAAACTAGTTTACACACTCTGGGAATTGGCTCATTAATTGGCTTAATAATAGTAATGAGCATAGAATACCAAATCAACCTGACTGTATTGATTACAATTTCAACAATAACCTTTGGCTTAATAGCAACTTCCAGATTAAAATTAAATGCACATCAACCCAAAGAAGTCTACTTGGGTGTTTTCTTAGGAATAATCACACAACTTATAAGCTATCAATTTCTATAAAAGATAAAAGATTATTCCAATCTTTAATTCATGTGGTGCAATTTGAAAGCTATTATTTTCAGCTTCTTTAAATAACTCACTTAGGCCGTAATAAACATGTAAATTCCATTTATTAAAACCCGCAGAGAGGGTTATGCCATATTGAAAATCATTTACTTCAATAACCTTATCCACTTCAAAATCTTCGCTTTGCTTTAATTCAGAGTCTTTTGCAAAGGCATAAGAGAATTTAAACCCCGGATAAAATCTCCAGAATTTATATTTTTGCGGAGTAGAAGTTCGAAAACGAAACTCTATTGGAAGATCTACCATATGCAATGCAATTTTATTGCTTTTGATTTCATTATCTTCTTCACCCGGTATCACAAATTCTTTTACATTAAAATAATGGACATCAAATGCATATCCCAAACCAATACCTAAACCAACATTTCTATTTTTATTAAGTGGTAGATCTTTAATAACACCTAAGCCAATGCCATAAGGAAACCCAGTGCCAGATATTTCATCCGGTAAGTTTAATAATTTTTGATATACGGCAGTTATATATATTTGATCTTCTAAATATTTTTGATCAATCGTATATTCTTCATCCTGTGCATACAAAATTGAAAAAAAAAGCAGAAAAAAAATAGTTATCTTATTCATTTCCATTTTATTTGAAAATATATTTTATCAAAGATACTTTTTTAAATAAAAAAAGGCAATCAAACTTTTTATTAAGTTTGATTGCCTTTAAAATTAATTTATTAATTACTATTTATTTTTAGTAATATCTCCTTTTCTTGTAGAGTAATTAATTTTTAAAGCATTTATATTTCTTAGCTCTTCTTTAATATCAGTAATCGTACCAACACTTGAGTTGATATCAGCTTTAATAGAAGTAGTTAATAAAGGAATTTCATCCTCTGAATGTGTCTCCCTTTCAGCAAAGATAAAATATTTAATATCTTCAACACTTGAAATACGGTCATTCAACTGAATTTTATCTCCACCCTGACCTTCAATTTTACCAACATAAATATAACTTACCAAACTCTTGCGCTCTAATTTTTTTACTTCGGTAGCAAAAGGAATTGTTTGTTTAACTTTTAGATCAGTTTCACGCATCACTGTAGTAACCATAAAAAAGAACAACAACATAAATACAATATCAGGTAAAGATGCCGTAGATATTCCAGGCATACCTTTTTTCTTCTTTTTAAACTTTGACATACTTATATTATTTAGTTGGTTCAGCTTCAGAAATAATCTGTGGATATTTCTTCTTAATATTTTTAATCTTTTCTTTTAATGACTCGTTCTGCATATCATTTTTAGATTGTTTTAAAAGCTCAGTGTATGTAACTCCATACAACTTTTTAGACAATCGGTTTCTAAGATCAGTGTATGCGCCTACTAACTCATTTTGAACAGATATATATGTGCCATACGAAGTTCCCCTGTCACTCTCTAAAGAAATTACTGCTTTGTTAGGATGATCTGATGATGCAGGATCTTTTTCTCCTTCACACCATTCACATTCAGCTGGTTCAGCTCCATCTATAGGATTTCCTAATCCACCCCCATTATCAATAAACTTGATAACTTCCTCACGCAATTCATCAACTTGGATAAATTTTGTGCCTTCGATCAAAAGATCATTATTACGGTTTACAGTAACGATGAAAACATTTTTCTCCTTAAGTTTAGGTGGTTTAATATCAGAATCTTGTTTTTCAGTTAATTTTCTTGATATCCCTGTATCCACATCCATAGTAGTTGTTACCAAGAAAAATATTAATAACAAGAAAGCGATATCGGCCATAGAGCCAGCATTAATTTCCGGTATATCTCTTTTAGCCATAATTTTAATTTTTTACAATTCCTTTAACAAAATCAACTAAGAAGAATGCTAATCCAATCCCTCCTAATATTACTGCATACCATATACCTGTGCTAGACCATTTTGAAATATCACCTTGTTCTACTAAAATTTTAGAACCTGTAGCATCTGTAACTGCATTTTCTGGTGAAAGAAAATAAGCCACTATCAACAGAGCAGCTAAGACCCCAACAGAGAGTAATGCTTTCTTTAACGCTTTTGGATGTTTGATCAAATTCCACAATGAAAATACAATTGCTAAACCTGCAGTAATATATAACAATGCCATTGCAAAGGATATATATGGTGAAATAATGCCGCCTTGTAAACTAGCTGCATCAGGATTAACTGCATCAAATGCATCATCCCCTTCCATGATTATTCTTATCAAAAAGTAAAATGCAATAATACCAATCGCACCTGCAACTAATGATAATATTTTTGATAACTTACTATTCATAATATTATTTATTTATTTCTGATCAAAAGATCAACTAATTTAATTGAAGCATCTTCCATACTATTTACAATACCATCGATTTTTGAAATAATGTAATTGTAAAAAATTTGAAGAATAATTGCAACAACCAAACCAAATACTGTTGTTAATAAAGCTACTTTAATACCTCCTGCCACAACTGTTGGCGAAATGTCACCAGCGGCTTCAATAGAGTCAAATGCACTAATCATACCTATTACTGTACCCATAAACCCAAGCATTGGTGCAAGAGCAATAAATAGAGCTAACCATGAAGTGTTTTTCTCTAATAATCCCATTTGAACTCCACCATAGGCAACAACTGCTTTTTCAGCTGCATCTACACCTTCATCCATCCTGTCTAATCCCTGATAGAAAATTGAGGCAACAGGCCCTTTTGTATTTCTACAAACTTCTTTTGCAGCCTCTACTCCACCACTACTTAGAGCTTCTTCTACATTATTCACTAATTTATCAGTATTAGTTGTAGCCATATTAAGATATATAATCCTTTCAATAGCAATAGCTAGACCTAAAATTAATGTTAATAAAACTATTCCCATAAAAAATGGACCACCTTCAATAAAACGTTGTTTTAAAATTTGGTGAAAAGTTTTGTCTTCAAGAACAGGTTCAGCTTGTGCGTAAATGCTTTGTGCTGAACTCAATACCATTAAGCCTGTAATTGTCAGTGTAGTAAATAATTTTTTCATTTTTGTAAATCTTTATATTATAATTTAGTTAACGGGTTAAAGATATAAATTTTTATCATATAAATCACGTTCTGCGGAGAGAAAGGGATTCGAACCCTTGTTACAATCTCTTATAAACACGCTTTCCAAGCGTGCGCCTTAAGCCGCTCGGCCACCTCTCCTAAAGTGTTTATGATAATTAAGCGGCAAGTAACAAAAAAAAATTTGTTTGAAAAAATTAAAGCAAAAAAAATTAACATTTTTGTTAATAACTCATCTCTCCTCGCAATGGTTTTTCGAATATATCTTTAAAATCTTTAAATAATATACCTTCTCCCAATAAATATTTCATTTTTGCAATAGCGGACTCTGTAGTAATATCTTTTCCACTAATAATGCCAATTTCTTTTAAAATACTACTTGTTTCATAATATCCCAAAAGAACACTTCCGTTTATACACTGGGTTACATTTACAATAGGTATCTTATTTTTAATACTCACTTTTAATAAATCTATAAACCATTTATCTGTAGGTGCATTTCCCGATCCATAAGTTTCTAAAACTACACCCCTTAAACCAGTAATATCTAAAATGCTTTGTACAACTTGTTTTGTAATTCCAGGAAACAATTTTAAAATCACAATATTATCTTCAATTCTTTTTCTTACAATTAAATTTTTATTAGGATCAGCCTTGCGCAACAAGGATTCATTAAAAGCTAAATGAACACCACTTTCTCCTAAAGGCGGAAAATTATGTGAATGAAATGCGTTAAATTGGCTGGAACTTACTTTTGTGGTGCGATTCGCCCTATACAATTTATACTCAAAATACAAACAAACTTCTACTATTTTAGGTTTATTATTAAATTGAGTACCTGCAATTTGAATGGCAGTAATCAAATTCTCTTTTGCATCTGTACGCAAATCACCTATAGGCAATTGTGATCCTGTAAAAATTACAGGTTTATTTAAGTTTTCAAGCATAAAGCTAATAGCTGACGCGGTATATGACATGGTATCAGTTCCACTTAAAATAACAAATCCATCAAAATTATCATAATTCCTTTCAATAATATCCACAATTTTAACCCAATATTTTGGACTCATATTTGAAGNNTATTTGAAGAATCAATCGGCTTATCAAAAACATTTGTTTTTATCCGGCAATCCAATAAATTTAGTTCGGGTATTTTTTCTTTAATTTGATTAAAATTAAATGCTTTCAATGCATTGGTTTGATAATCTTTTACCATACCTATAGTACCCCCGGTATAAATTAAAAGAATATTTGGTATATTTGCCATGTATTTTGCTTTGGAAAAGTTAATGTTACAAATTTATTGCAATAATATAAAAACATTTTTAAAATTTAAATAAATATAAATATGTCTGGTGCTTACTTATTAATCTTGATCGTTGGTGGAATTGGAATGTTTGTGCAACACCAATTAAAAAGTAAATTTAAACGTTATTCCCGTTTACACTTACAAAATGGTCTAAGCGGTAGAGAAATTGCCGAGAAAATGCTGGCAGACAATAATATTAATGATGTAAAAGTAGTTTCTATAAAAGGTTCTTTAACTGATCATTACAGTCCAAAAACTAAAACTGTAAATCTAAGTGAAGTTGTTTACAACCAACAAAATGCTTCAGCTGCAGCTGTTGCAGCTCATGAATGCGGGCATGCTATTCAAGATGCAACAGCGTATCCTTGGCTTCAATTACGTTCAAAATTAGTACCAACTGTTGGAATCTCCTCGAAATTAGCTTCATTTTTATTAATTGCAGGGATATTCACTGTAANNTTTACTAATTGCAGGGATATTCACTGTAAATTCTTTTCCTCAACTCTTACTTGCAGGAATCATCTTTTTTGCAGCTACTGTTATTTTTACAATTATAACTTTACCCGTTGAATATGATGCCAGTAATAGAGCTTTGGCCTGGCTAGAAGATAAGAATATGTTAACTGATAAAGAGCAGGGAGCTGCAAAGGATGCACTTAAATGGGCTGCAAGAACTTACTTAGTAGCTGCATTAAGCTCATTGGTTACATTATTGTATTATTTAAATATTTATAATAGCAGGAGATAAATATTATATTTTTAATTGTCTGTCAATTTGTTGTTCTAAAGATATAAATGTTTCGGTTCTTGAAACTCCTTTAATATTTTGAATATTATGATTTAAAACTTGCATTAAATGCTCATTATCTTTACATAAAATTTTTACTAAAATTGCATAATTTCCTGTAGTATAATGACTCTCAATAACCTCATCAATCTCCTTTAACCTGTTTACTGCTTCTTTATATTTACTTGAACTATCTAAAAATATTCCTACAAATGCCAGCGTTTTAAAACCCAATACTTTTGGGTTGATAATAAATTTAGAGCCTGATATTAATCCTGAAGTTTCTAACTTGCGTAAACGTTGGTGGATTGCAGCACCCGAAATTCCTACCTCTCTAGCTATGCTCAAAATAGGTGTTCTGGCATCTTGCATCAAATTTTTTAAAATAATCTTATCAATACCATCAATCTTAAAATCATCTTTTTTCATCATTATAATATTTTACATTAATAATAATAAAAGGATATGAAAATCATATCCTTAAAAAGTATGTTGTAAAATCTATTCTTCGGGTTTCATTTCAAAATCTTCCATAAATTTTGTAGTATAATTCCCTGCAACATATTCGGGATTATCCATTAACTGCATATGAAAAGGTATGGTTGTTTTTACACCCTCAATGATAAATTCAGATAGTGCCCTTTTCATCTTGCTAATAGCTTCTTCACGTGTTTGAGCAGTAACAATAAGTTTTGCTATCATTGAATCATAATAAGGCGGTATTATATAACTGTCATAAACATGTGTGTCAATTCTTACACCATGTCCACCCGGCGCATGAAATGTAGTAATCACACCTGGCGATGGTCTAAAATTATTAAATGGATCTTCTGCATTTATTCTACACTCAATAGCATGTTGATTTGGAAAATAATTAATTCCAATAATTGGAATTCCAGCTGCAATCTTAATCTGTTCACGAATCAGATCAAAGTTACCTATCACTTGTTCTGTAATTGGATGTTCAACCTGAATACGGGTATTCATTTCCATAAAATAAAAATTCCTGTTCTTATCAACCAAAAATTCTACTGTTCCTACTCCTTCATATTTAATGTATTCAGATGCTTTTATTGCTGCCTCACCCATTTTTTCTCGCAATGTATTCGTAATAAAAGGAGACGGTGTTTCTTCTGTAAGTTTTTGATGACGACGTTGTATTGAACAATCTCTTTCTGACAAATGACAAGCATTTCCTACTGAATCTCCAATAATTTGGATCTCAATATGATGTGGTTCTTCAATCAATTTTTCCAAATACATATCATCATTTCCAAAGGCCGCTTTTGCTTCAGCTCTTGCGGAATCCCATGCCTTTTGCAGATCTTCCGGTTTCCATACCGCTCTCATTCCTTTACCCCCACCTCCTGCTGTTGCTTTCAACATTACAGGATATCCTATTTTTTCTGCAATTTTTTCAGTATCTGAAAATAATGCTATTATCCCTTCTGAACCAGGGATTGTAGGAACTCCAGCTTCTTTCATGGTTTTTATTGCCGAAGCTTTATCTCCCATTTTATTGATCATTTCAGCCGAAGCGCCAATAAATTTTATACCNNAAATTTTATACCATGCTCTTCACATATTTTAGAAAATCGTGCATTTTCTGCCAAAAAACCATAGCCAGGATGTATTGCATCAGCATTTGTGATTTCAGCTGCTGCAATAATATTTGACATCTTTAGATACGAATCATTACTTGAAGCCGGGCCAATACAAACTGCTTCATCTGCAAATTTAACATGTAAACTTTCTTTATCAACAGTTGAATACACTGCCACCGAACTAATACCCATTTCTCTACAGGTTCTAATTATTCGAAGTGCAATTTCTCCTCTATTGGCAATTAATATTTTTTTAAACATAATTTTCAATAATTATAAATTGATGTAAAACCAAAAAAATCTATCTTAACTAACTATAAACAATTAGATTCTTTTTATGAAGGATCTACCAAATATAGTGGCTGATCAAATTCAACCGGTGAAGAATCATCTATAAGGATCTTTACAATTTTTCCTGATATTTCTGATTCAACCTCATTAAATAATTTCATCGCCTCAATAATACAAACTGTATCCCCTATTTCAACATTATCACCAACTTTAATAAATGGCGGTTTGTCTGGAGAAGGTTTGCGATAAAATGTACCGATGATCGGAGATTTTATTTCAATATATGAATTTTCTTCATCTGTTTTTTCATTTACAGATTCTGTTTTCTGTTCAGTAGCAGGAATAGCCTGAATCTCTGTTTGTGGTATTAC
>LGVE01183142.1_pt1 | contig 10166 bp, 11 predicted proteins | sample 469871 | NCBI WGS metagenome assembly LGVE01 (sample SAMN03893561, study PRJNA290197) | marine sediment metagenome | material: sediment; isolation source: combined push core samples #3730, #5133, and #5579 collected at Hydrate Ridge | place: Pacific Ocean: Hydrate Ridge | reverse complement strand
TGATGGCGTCGCAAAAAGTCCGCCCACCTGCGTTGCAGTGTTTGTTCAAGACTTCGACATACAACATGTATGCCTTCACCCTTGAACAACCACTACGCCTTGGGGGACGAAGTTTTTGCTTAGCCATCTATTTCGTTTTTGCGAGACCATCAATCAGCTTTCACTATTGTTTTAGCAGTACTGAGGCTGTAGCATCGCTTTGTATAGATAAATCATAATTTAATCGTGTCTTTGTAAGGGGCCAATTATGTCAAGATTTACCAAGATAAGGTTTGTCGTCGTGGCCAAACGGCTGAAATTTCCTGTTGTTATGCTCGTCGTGGCGTATTGTTGCACGGTGATCGTGGCTTGTACTCCTCAGCCTATTGTGGTTCCTGTTGAACCGATCACCGAGGTCATTGAGCCGCCAGCTGAAGTGGTTAAAAAATCTACGTTTCAACGTGTTCAGTGGCTGGACCTACCCGGTTGGCTCGAAGATGATCCACGCCACTCCTTGGCCGCTTTCCGAGCCAGTTGTGCTGCGTTAAAATATCGGTCAGATTGGCAGGATGTTTGTCGNNATGTTGGTGACAACAAGAGAGCGGCACGCAATTTCTTTCAGTACCACTTTACACCGTGGCAAATTTTCAATGATGAGGGTGGTAGCGGTGGGTTAATTACCGGCTATTATGTCCCCGATTTGGAGGGCAGCCGCCAGGCCAGCGATGAGTATCGCTATCCTCTTTATAGCAAACCTGATGATCTGCTGGTGATTGATGTTTCTGCCGTTTATCCTGAACTTGGTCACTACCGCTTTCGCGGCAGACTCGAAGGTAATCGAATTGTGCCTTATTGGAGCCGCGATGAAATTGATGGGTTAAAACAACCCCTGCTTGGCAGTGAACTGTTTTGGGTGCGCGATCCTGTCGCGTTGTATTTCCTGCAAATTCAGGGTTCCGGTCGAATTAATCTCGACGACGGTTCCCACGTGATGGTTAGTTATGCCGATCAAAATGGCCACCCGTATCGTTCCGTTGGCAAATTGCTGTTGGCGCGTGGCGAGCCGACTCCCGATATTGATCGATGGTGGCGTAACCATCCACACCAGTTACAGCAATTACTCAGCGAAAACCCCAGTTATGTATTTTTTCGTCCACTAAAGATGGATACCCTGATGCCGCCAGGTGCGCTAGGTGTTGGGCTTACTGCTCAGCGCAGCATTGCTGTTGACCCCCGTTTTATTCCCCTAGGCGCACCCGTGTTTTTGTCAACCTCATGGCCGAATAGTAGTACGCCATTGCAGCGGCTGATGGTCGCGCAAGATACCGGTGGGGCAATAAAGGGCCGAGGTCGAGTTGATCTATTTTGGGGTGTTGGTGATGGTGCGGGGAATTACGCTAAACGGATGAAGCAGCAGGGTCGGATGTGGCTACTACTGCCGAACGCCATGAAACCAGCGAGCTTTTAGCGAACGATCATTAAATAAAAAGCGCCATCCACTGTTTTAGTGGCTGGCGCTTTATTATTGCAACAATAACCGAAACGAGGATCTATACTTCACCAATCTTCATAACGATCTTACCGAAATGCTGATCTTCTTCCATCATTTGATGGGCTTGGACAACCTCATCAATAGTGAACACCTTTTCGATGATCGGCACGATGGTGCGGTCAGCAAACTTCGGTAATGCACGGCGGGTAAACTCAGCGATGATATCGCCTTTTTCGGCCACAGGGCGTGAGCGGAGCACTGAACCGATGATCTGCTGACGTTTTACCATCATCAACGCAAGGTTAAGCTCGGCTTTAATGCCGCTGATGATACCGATAATGACCAGCTTTCCTTTGTAGCCGAGTGACTTCATGTTTGGCCCGAGGTATTTCGCACCAACGTGGTCAAGGATCACATCAACCCCTTTTTTGCCGGTAAATTCTTTGATGGCTCCAGAGAAATCGGGAGTTTGTGTGTAGTCGATCACTAGGTCAGCGCCGAGAGCCTTAACGCGCTCAAGTTTCGCCGGGCTAGCAGTGATCACCATTTTAGTATTGGGAGTAAGGGCTTTAGAGAGTTGGATGGCTGCGGTATTAACACCGCCGCCGCCGCCGTGGAAAATTGCGGTTTGGCCATCTTCAAGGCCGCCAATCATAAAGACGTTAAGAAATGCGGTGATATAGCTTTCACATACGCACGCACCCTCTTCAAAGCTCATGCTCTCAGGCAAAGCCATAACATGGTTGTCGTACGCTACAGCGTATTCAGCGTAACCGCCGCCACCAACCAGAGCGATAACACGGTCGCCAACGTTCCAACCTTTGGCATCGCTACCGAGTTCCTCAATGACACCAGAAANNGGGTAGTTGCCTGCACGCTGGACAAGGTCGGGGCGGTTGATGCTGGTCGCCACAACTTTGATGAGAACTTCACTAGCCTTCGGGGACGGCTTGTCAATCTCACCAACTTTTAATACCTCAATGCCGCCAAATTCATCAAGTAATACTGCTTTCATCTGTGTTTCTCCTTTGGAATTACATTAAAATTATATAGTGGACAAAAATAGAACACTGTGTGAATTTTCGGATTATCGCTGTTCGTCGCTGTTGATGCAATAAAAAAGAGTCTCTTTTTATGCCGGATGGCGATGGAAGCAGTAACCTTGACCGCGCACGGTTATAAAATGGATGGGTTGAGATGGGGTGGGCTCAAAATATTTGCGTAGGCGAACAATAAAATTATCGAGGGTGCGGGTTTCGGTGTCGGGGTCAATCTCCCATACCGATTGGAGCAAGAACGCGCGTGACAGGGTTTCCCCTTCGTGACTAAAAAATACCCGCAGCATTTTAATCTCTAATTCAGTGAGTGAAATGGGGTGTTGCGCACCAGTGACCACACCCGTTTTCAGGTTGATGGAGTAGGGGCCAAAATCGTAATGGTCTTTTTCGGCTAGAACGGGGCGGTACCAGCCTGAGCGGCGTAGCATGCCAGCAACGCGCAGCAGTAACTCATTTAAGACAAAAGGTTTGGCGATGTAATCGTCTGCACCATCTTTTAGTCCTTTGATACGGTCTTGATCGCGATTCATCGCTGTTAGCATTAGAATAGGCAGTTGTGAATCGGAGGCACGAATGTAACGGCAGAGTTCAAGCCCATTCATGTTACCTGGCAACATCCGGTCAAGAATCGCCAACGAGAATTGGTAGTGATCGAGGCGTTCCATCGCTTCTTCAGCGGTAACCGTGTGGATGACTTGGTAACCCTCCTGCTGAAGGTTGAAAATTAAACCTTGAGCGATGTGCTGTTCATCTTCAACAAGGAGAATGCATGGGCTATCCTCAGTCATGATGGTGGCTCCATAATTTGAGGTAAGGTGATGTGAAATGTTGTTCCTTGATTGGCTCCATCACTTTTAAGGGAGATCTGCCCCTTGTGGCGTTTGACCAGAGCGCGAACGATAAAGAGACCCAAGCCTGATCCCTTAATGTGGGCATCGTGGTGTTGTAGTCGGTGGAATAATCGAAAGACTTTGTGGTGATCGCTAGAGGCAATGCCACGACCGTTATCACGAATAAGGAGATGGCAATAACCTCGTGATGACGTCAGGGTAACGTCAACTTTAACCGGTGAATTGGAATAGAGGACCGCATTTTCAAGCAAATTGCGTAAAATCATATCGAAGGTGTCAGGTTCGATTTTTGCGTGAATATTTGGTGTGATGGACGTCGTAAGTTCGATCTGATTATCTTGAGCATTGCGCCACATGGTGAGGTAGTCGGTTAGAAACTGTGACAGATCATAGGGGCGTAACGTTAGGCGCCATCGACTTTGTTCTAGCCGGTTAGCGGTCAGCATTTTATTAATGAGGTTGTTGAGTCGAGCGGTGTCCGCCAGCATGGTATCAATAAAGGTATCGAGCTGTTCGGCCTCAGGGTGGTGACGGCGGATGGTTTCAAGGTGAAGTTGAACGGAGGCAACAGGGGACTTAAGCTCATGAGTGACTTGCGAGACAAAGTTTTTTTGCTCACGGTTTAAGGAGAGTTGGCGTCGCCAGTAGATAAAAATGACATAAACCCCCGCTAAAATAACGGCAAGAAGGAGTAATCCCTCACTGAGAATAACCCAGTCAATCCCTGGTTCTAGAAGTTCAGGGCTATATTTTTCGGCAATGTTACGTAGGCGGCGGTGACTGCCGAGAAACCAATTGATCCAAAATACCACGACAACCACCCAAGCAAACTGGATGGCAATGAAGGCAAGTAAGGGATTGATGGCACGGCGCTGAAACTTCATATGAACTGTGTACACTTTTCAGGGCGTTAAAACAAGGTGCAACTGGTATTGCATCTTGCGCAGAAAATAGAGTCAAATTCTGAATTTTACATAACTATTACATTGGTATTGGGGGTTGTTCTGGTAGCATGATCAACTTAATTGTTTATGATATTCTTATACTAATACTGATTTTCAAGGAGGCACACTTATGCCTTTAACAATAGGAAAACATACCGTTGCTCATCCCATTATTCAAGGTGGCATGGGGGTGCGAGTTTCAGCAGCTAAACTTGCCGGTGCGGTGGCGAAGTGCGGTGGTATTGGTCTGATTGCCACGGCGGGTTTAGTCCTCAATAGCGAACACCTTGAAGGGAATAGCTATTTTGAGGGTGATCTGTTAGCTCTGAAAGATGAACTACGCAAGGCCTACGAAATTGCACCCGATGGTGTGATTGGTACCAACTGCATGGTGGCCGTCACTAATTACGATGATGTTGTTCGTGCGAGTTGTGAAGGCGGCGCAAAAATCCTCGTTACCGGAGCGGGATTGCCGCTAAACTTGCCTAGCTTGACCGTCGATTATCCCGATGTCGCGCTGGTGCCGATTGTTTCATCCGTTAGGGCGGCAGAACTTATTGCCCGTAAATGGCACAAGTCTTACAACCGTTTACCTGATGCTGTGGTGGTTGAAGATCCCGATACTGCGGGGGGACATCTCGGTGAAAAGCTGGAGAATATTGGCACCGGTGATTACGATCAATATGCGACGGTTCGCGGCGTTAAAGAGTACTTTCGTGAAACGTGGCAACTCGATATCCCGATTATCGCCGCTGGCGGTGTGTGGGATCGTGCCGATTTAGAATGTGCGTTAGCTTCAGGTGCCGATGCTGTTCAAATGGCTAGTCGTTTTGTCTGCACCGAGGAGTGTGATGCCGATGATGCCTTCAAACAGGCATATCTTGATTGTGCCCAAGAGGATATCGGTCTGGTCATGAGTCCTGCTGGGTTACCTGGCCGTGCGATTAAAGGCAATATTGAACAAATTCGTGCTTATGATGTTGATAACAATCGCGGTTGTGCTTCAGGTTGCTTGAAAAAATGTAGTTATCGTAAAGAGAAGGAGCGCTTCTGTATTGTTCATGCGCTTGATCGCGCCCAACGCGGCGACCGCGAAACAGGTTTGATCTTTTGTGGTACTAACGCTTGGAAAGCGGAAAATATTACAACGGTTGCAGCGATCTTTGCCGAGTTGTTCGACTAGAAAGAACGCAACAGCATATTGTCACATTATAAAAACAGCGGTTCTGGCATAATTGTCAGAATCGCTGTTTTTGTTTGAGAAAAGTGACCCGTAGGCTCTTTTGTTGTCGAAGAGCCTTCAAAGAAAGGGGAGATATGAAAACGAATATTACACTTATAGGAATGCCGGGTGCAGGTAAGAGCACCATCGGTATCATTTTAGCCAAACATATGTCGCTGGGTTTTGTTGATACCGATATCCTGATTCAGATCAACCGTCAGCAACCGCTGCAAAAAATTTTAGATGAAACGGGTTATCTTAATTTACGCCAGATCGAAGAGGAGGAGATTTTACGCCTCAACATTGATCACCAAGTAATTGCCACAGGTGGTAGCGCAGTCTACAGTGATAAGGCGATGAACCATTTGAAATCTATCTCTACGGTGGTGTTTCTCGATGTCACATTTGATGAGATTTGTCGCCGTATCCATAACTTTGAAACACGCGGAATTGCCTGCGCTGAAAACCAGACATTTGAAGATCTGTTCGCAGAACGATTGCTCCTTTATCGGCGCTATGCGGACATTACCATTGATGGCAGCCACGCTCATCAGGAGCAGATTGCAGAATCAATTGCACACCTTGTCAGCGCGGACAATCTGGGTTAAACTGCGATGTTGCGATAGCCTGTATGTAACGGCACGTTTTATCGCCCTGAAAAAGTGAACACTTCGATTTATATAGTACGTTGTATTTAATCCGTTAGGAGAACTACCGCATGGCTGATCAAGAAGAGAAATATATCCCCAAGTGGATTGCTTGGGAAAGTACACGTCGCTGTAATTTGAGTTGCGTACACTGCCGCTGTTCCTCCGATTTGGACGCTGATAAAGGCGATTTTTCCACTGAAGAAGCCTATAAGATGATCGATGATATCTGTGAGGTGTCGAAGCCCGTTATGGTGTTGTCTNNCCTATAAGATGATCGATGACATTTGCGAGGTCTCGAAGCCCGTAATGGTGTTATCTGGCGGCGAACCTTTGATGCGGCCTGATCTGTTTGATATTGCCCGCTATGGCACCTCAAAAGGGTTGCGCATGTGTATCGCCACCAACGGTACATTGGTCACCGATGCTGTGTGTGCTGAGATGATCTCTGCGGATATCAAGATGGTATCGTTATCCCTCGATGGTTCTACTGCTGAAATCCACGATGATTTCCGTCAATGTCCAGGAGCCTTTGAAGGGGTTAAGCGTGCTGCTGAAACCCTGACTCGCAACGGCATCAAGTTTTTGATCAACTCATCCTTTACCAAAAGAAATCAACACGATATTGCCAATACCTTTCGGGTAGCTAAAGAGTTGGGTGCTACCGCCTGGTATATGTTTATGATCGTCCCTACCGGCCGTGGTGAAGAGATCATGGATGAGCTGGTATCCAAGGACGATTACGAAGAGATCCTAACGTGGCACTATCAGCAGGAAAAAAATGAGGACGAGTTGTTGATGCGTCCGACCTGTGCGCCACATTACTACCGCATTGTGCCACAGATGGCCAAAGCTGAAGGGGTTGAATTTGAACGCCGTAGCCTCACTTTTTCAACGGGTGGCGGTAAGGGCTGTATTGCTGCACAAAGTATCTGTCTCATCGATTGTTTCGGTAACCTTAAACCATGCTCCTATTTCCACTCATCGGTGGGCAACATTAAGCAAGTTCCGTTCAAGGATTTGTGGTTTAACTCCAAAGTCTTTAATGACTTGCGTGATTTTAAAAAGTATAAAGGGAAATGTGGCGAGTGTGAATTTATAAACGTTTGTGGCGGTTGCCGTGCTCGCGCCGATGCGGTGTATGGTGACTATATGGCTGAAGAGCCATTTTGTAACTACATCCCGCGTAAAACCCGCTTACGGATGGAAAAAGAAGCCGCCGAAAATAGCGCAAAATAAAATTACTTCAACTTAACGATAAAGGAATTGACCACTATGTCAGAATATAATTTCATCAAAGCCTGTTGGGGCCAACCTGTTGATCGTGTCCCTGTATGGCTTATGCGTCAAGCTGGCCGTTATTTACCACAATACCGTGCTGTTCGCGCACGTGGTGAAGGGACGTTTCTTGATCTGTGTAAAGATCCTGAACGCGCCGCTGAGGTAACCATTCAGCCCATCGATATTCTTGATGCGGATGCAGCAATCTTGTTCTCTGACATCCTCACCCCGATTGAGCCAATGGGGATGGCCCTTGATTTTGTTCCTGGCCCTGTTTTCGCCAACCCGATTCGCACTCAAGCCGATGTCGATGCGTTGATCGTGCCTGAAAATATGGCTNNCGTTGATTGTTCCTGAAAATATGGCTGAAGCGGTTTCTTATGTTCCTGCCATTATTAAGCGCTTGCGTAAAGCCTTTGACGGGCGTGTTCCCCTTATTGGTTTTGGTGGCGCACCGTTTACCTTGGCGTGCTACATGGTTGAAGGTCAGGGTAGTAAAGATTTTGCTTCACTGAAGAAGATGATGTACAGCGATCCAGGCCTCTACCATGCGTTGATGGAAAAGATCACCGAGATGAGTGTCCGTTATCTCAATATGCAAATTGAGGCAGGTGCGCAAACCATTCAAATTTTTGATACTTGGGGTGGCTTGGTTGCGCCACACGATTTCGAGAAATTTGTTCTCCCTTACACGAAAAAATTGATCGCCAGTTTGAATCGCAAAAACGTACCGATCATCTACTTTGTTAAAAATTCAGGCACCATGCTTGAGTTGGTTAAAGAGGCGGGTAGTGACGTAATCGGTCTTGATTGGCATATCGATCTGGGTAAGGCGCGCGATATTCTTGGCGATGATGTTGCGGTTCAAGGTAATCTTGATCCCTCAGTCTTGTTCGCACCCCACGATTATATCGAAAAAGAGGTTCAGCGGATTCTTGATGTGAATGCCGACCGTCCTGGATTGATCTTCAACCTTGGTCACGGTATTACGCNNGGTGACGCTTGTTACGATAGGGTAGTAAATAAAAAGGCGATGCTTGACAGCATCGCTTTTTTTTTGGAGAAGATGAAAGATGGAACAGCAAGAAAAAGCGTTAGTTCTCCTAAATATGGGCGGCCCAGATTCCATTGAAGCGGTGGAGCCGTTTCTTTCGAATCTATTTTCGGATCGCGATTTGATCCAGTTGCCACTGGGGGCACTGTTGCAGAAACCGTTTGCACGGCTTATCTCCTATTTTCGCGCTAAATCGGTGCGCGAGAATTACCGCCGTATCGGTGGCAAATCACCGTTGTTGCATTGGAGTCGTTTGCAGGCTGAGAATACGGCTGCGCAATTGGGTGATTCGTGGCACGGTTATGTGGCCATGCGCTACTGGAACCCGCGCGCCGATGAAGTGGTCAAGCAGTTGAAGAGTGATGGCATACTCGAAGCGACGGTGCTAACCCTTTATCCCCATTATACCGGGGCGACGACCGGTAGCAGCATTAAGGATTTCAAGCGTGCGGTGGCGCAAAATTATCCCCAATTGAGTTGTCATTATATTGAGCAATGGCATGATTGGTCCGCTTATCTCGATGCGTTGGCGGATTGTGTGCAACAAGGGCTTGATTCGGTTCCTGATGATCAGCGCGAACATTTGACACTGCTTTTTTCAGCCCATGCGCTACCGCAAAAGTTTATCGACCGTGGCGACCCCTATCAGCGCCACGTCGAAGAAACCGTTGCCGGGGTTATGGCGCGTATCGGTGGTGGTGAGCATCAAATTGGTTTTCAAAGTCGTAGCGGCCCTGTAACATGGATGTCGCCCGATACCCTTGATTTAATCGCTGAGGCAGGTGAAAAGCAGCGGGCGTTATTGGTCGTTCCAGTTTCGTTTGTTTCCGATCATATCGAAACCCTTGAAGAGGTCGATGTTGAATTTCGTGACCATGCCAGTGAGCAGGGTGTACCGTGGTTTGGGCGCGTTCCAGCTTTAAATGATCGCCCATTATTTATTACGGCATTACAGCGGTTGGTTGAACGCTCGATAGAGCCATAACAGGAGGTACATAGCATGAGTCTTAGTGTTGGTCGTGAACCGAATACTATGATGGAGGTTGTGATCTTAACTCATAATTATCGCGTAGTGGGTAAAGTCTATGTGAAGAAGGGGACTCGACTTACCGACGTGGTGTGCGAAGCGCGTCAATTTATTGCGGTGGCTGCGGCCCAAGTATGGGAGCGGCAAAGCGGCAATAACTTACTCCATGCTGGCTTTATCAATGTCAGTCGCGATGAGATAGAAATTATTCTCCCTGCCGATGAAGTGGGATGCGATGGCTGCGATATCGGTAGCCTTGGCACATGGTTTTTACAGCAAAAACGCGATGTTGAAGCACAGAGCGAGCAAGCGAATCTAGGCCTTGATCTCGATATCGATTAATCATGCAGGTGGAGAGTGGTATGACAGCATTTGATCAGTTCGTTGAAAAAGTTGTTCTGCACAACAAGTTGGCAACGGACGAATTGTTGCAGCAGGCAAAAAAATATTTGGCCAGTCACCCTGAACTCGAATTGGCTGATCTGCTTGTCCGTGCCAATGTGGTCAAACCCGAGCAGATCGAGATTATTCGTAATAAGTTTAAGGCCACACAGGCGATAGCGACAGCTGCTAAGCAATCCGCTGTCTCAGACGGAGACGAGCAAGAGAAC
>LGVE01049092.1_pt3 | contig 10262 bp, 9 predicted proteins | sample 469871 | NCBI WGS metagenome assembly LGVE01 (sample SAMN03893561, study PRJNA290197) | marine sediment metagenome | material: sediment; isolation source: combined push core samples #3730, #5133, and #5579 collected at Hydrate Ridge | place: Pacific Ocean: Hydrate Ridge | reverse complement strand
AGAGCAAACAACAGGGCTATTTGGCGAAAACTGTCAAGGCTATGGGCCGATCAGGCGATTTTGCAGTCGGCTCATGGTAAGCCCGACAACCTCCTAGCATAGGCGCATTAGGACGCCCATCGTCTCCTAATGGAACCGACCTAGACACACTCAGCCTGAACACTGGAAGAAAACAATCTACACTGACGGGAATCACTCCTCGGAAAACCCAGCTCCCAGTCCTGAAGGCAGCGAATTAATCCCTGCTGCCGTGGAGACGGAAAGAGCCATCGGCCGAGGTGATCGAAGAGATGGCGTGTTTGTACAACAGAAGGTCGCCGCTGCATTCAACCAGTACACAGAAGCTATCGAAAGACTTGATAAAACCTTCCAGTTTTTGCCCCGACATCATCATTACAATTACACGGACACGCTCTTTACGAGCCTGGTTGAGATACTGATCCTGGATATTAAATGGGGTCTTAGACATGGCCGCTCCTTTATTTGGACATTATAAAATGATCAATCAACTTCAATACCTTAGCAAACTCTCTCGGGGAATCAAGCCAAATTATTTCTTTATGCTTCCCGAACCAAGTCAACTGGCGCTTGGCATAGCGACGTGAATTACGCTGAATCAGGGCTATAGAATCCTGCAATGACGCATCACCGAGCACATGGTTTACACATTCACGATAACCAATGGTCTTCATTGCCTTGAGCTCGGGGCTGTAGCCTCGCTCCAATAGCGACTCGGTCTCTTGCAATAAACCGGCCTCCATCATTGCATCAACCCGCCCGTCGATGCGATCATACAGCAAATCCCGCTGCGGTGCCAAACCAATGGTTAAAACACGATAAGGAGTTTGCACAACGGCATGCTGGCTCTGCAAATCGGACAATCGTTGGCCGCTTTGATAAAAAACCTCCAGGGCCCGTATGATACGCACCTGATCAAGCGGGGTAAGCCGCGCAGCCATGACCGAATCCACCGCCTGCAGCCGGCCATGCAGGCTACCAGGTCCGTGCTTAAGCTCCCACTCTACCAGTTCCTGACGCAGAGCCGGATCGGCACCAGGCGCATCAACCAGGCCACGGAGTAATGCATCAATATAAAATCCGGTACCTCCTACAACCAACGGCAGGCGCCCTCGGCCAGCGATGTCTTTGAGGGCGGCGCGCCCCCTCAGCAAAAAGTCGGAGGCCGTAAAGTCTTCGGCGGGGTCGACTACATCGATCAAATGATGGCGAACCTTGGAACGCTCCTCGTTGGTCGCCTTGGCCGTGCCGATATCCATTCCACGATACACCTGCCGTGAATCGGCGGAGATGATTTCCAGGGCACACTGCTCAGCCAGTTCCAAAGCCAGGGCTGTTTTCCCCCCAGCGGTGGGCCCGCAAATCACCACCAGGGAAAGAGGCTGTTCGCCATTATTGCCGTCGCTCATCATGTCCTCTTGAACATGCGTTCAATTTCAGCCAGGGGAAAGACGTTGCACAACGGGCCTGCCATGGGGACAATGTCCGCTGAAATCGACCTGATCGAGTTCCTGCAATAGGTAGTCGATTTCCTGCCGGTTTAGCTGCTGGTTGGCGCGGATGACCCGATGACAGGCCATAAGGACCAGCAACTGTTCAATCCGTTCTTCCACCAGGGAACTGCCACCAAAAGAACTCAATTCAGCAACCACGTCACGAATCAGTTTTTCTGCTTCAGCATCCCCAAGAATCTGTGGAATCCCCTTGAGCACAAAAGAGTTGCCGCCAAAACGCTCTAGCTCAAAACCAAAAAGCTGCAATTCAGCTTGGTGTTCTTCAAGGGATGCTGCTTCACGGTGGTCAAAATCGAGGACCAAGGGGAAAAGCAAACCTTGCCGTTCCACTCCGCAATCACGGTACTGGGCTCGCAATTTTTCAAAACCGATGCGCTCATGAGCAGCATGCTGATCGATGAGCAGCAGGCTCTGTTTATCCTCACATAAAAGGTAACTATCGCAGAATTGGCCTATAACCCTGAGGCTGGCATAATATCCGCCGCCCTCGTGCAACGGGGCAACGCTCAGCAGGTCTGGCAAGTCAATGGCATCGTTGATCTCTTCTAGCTGAGCGGCAGGATAGTTGGCACTGCCCTCGCCCACAGCCGGCGGTTGTTCGATAACCACCTCGGCGGTGCTCAAAGGTCGGGATGGTGGGGGCCAGATTGCTTTGTCGCCAGCAGCGGGAGCAGGTCTGACAAAGGCAGGGACAGAAGACGGAGAAGCGGCAGAGCGCAGTGTCTCCTGCAAGGTCTGCACGATGAAATCATGCACCACGGATTGATCGCGAAACCGCACCTCATGTTTGGTAGGATGCACGTTAACATCGACCTGTTCCGGTGCCATTTCGAGAAACAGTACCACGATCGGATGACGCCCTTTGAGCAACAGGTGACGATAACCCGCCCGAAGAGCATGCTGTACCAAGCGGTCACGAATATATCGACCGTTAATAAAGGTGAACTGACTACCGGTCGCAGAACGGTTGAGGGACGGCTGACTGATCAGACCATGCAAACGCATGCCGCCCATACTGCCTTCCACCGGCAACAGATCTTTCAGCACCGAACGACCGAGCAGACCGGAAACCCGCTCGGTCAGGTTTTTCTGCCGATTGAGATCGATCTGCCGACGGCCATTATTAAGCAGCTGAAACTGAACCTGCGGACAAGCCAAGGCCAGTTTGGTAATGGTGTCACTAATGTGGCCGGCTTCCGTCTCATCCCGGCGCAGAAACTTGCGTCGAGCGGGAGTATTGAAAAACAGATTTCTGACCTCAATAAGGGTGCCGACAGGCATACCGGTGGCCTCGGCATGGCGCACAGTCCCCCCATCAACCTGAATTTCCCAGCCCTCCAGGGCTTCGGCGATTCGAGTGCGAAGCCGCAAACGGGAGATGGCGGCAATCGAGGGCAGCGCTTCGCCGCGAAAACCCAGAGTCTGCAAATGAAAAAGATCGGCCTCGCTACGCAGCTTACTGGTCGCATGACGCTCAAGACAAAGAAAAGCATCTTCCCGGTCCATACCGCAGCCGTTATCGGTAATACGAATCAGCCGCTTGCCGCCCCCCTCGATTTCGATAACGATTTTGCTGGCCTGGGCGTCAAGAGCGTTTTCAACCAACTCTTTAACAACCGATGCCGGGCGCTCTACAACTTCTCCGGCAGCAATCTGGTTACAGAGTTGTTCCGGGAGTATGCGGATTTGCTCCTTCATGCGAACCTTCTGCAACGGCAAAACAGCTAAGGCGTAAAAAAGGGAGCGGTCAATACTTCGACCGCTCCGTGAACTCGAATATGCTGGAAAGACTCACAGCTTGTGTTCAAGAGAATCGAGCAAGTTCTCAATCTCTGCTAAATCAGAGTGATTTTCCGATTGAGCCAGATCGGTCAAGGGCTCCTTAAGTAAACCGAAGTCCCCGGCGACACTATGCACGACTGTGATATCGACGTGCTCCATCTTGCGCATGAAAGCTTCAAACAAGCAGTTGTCGCAGATGGTATTAATCAGGCGCGGTACACCACCGGTAAAACGATGAATGGCAGGGATAGCATCGATGCCAAAAATGGTCCGTTCGGAACCGGCAATCCGCATCCGGTGATTAATGTAGCTGGTCGTAGTCTCAATGGTAAAGGAATGCAGTTGATACTTAACCGCCACCCGCTGGGCCAGCGGTTCATCGAGACGCAGACAATCCTCCACTTCGGGCAAACCGAAGAAGACGATATTGAGCAACTTTTTGGAAGGGATCTCCAGATTAAGCAACCCGCGGAATTCTTCCATAAGCTCCCGGGTTTGTAACATCTGGGCCTCATCGATCAGGACTACGGCCCGACGGCCCGATTCCTCAATCTGCAGCAAGCGATCATAGAGCTGTTTGAGCAGCGACAGCCGATCGGAGGCCGGTGCCTCGACGCCGAACTGCATGGCAATACGGGTTAAAATCCATTCGGGCGTGATGCCAGAATGGACCATCACCAGCAAAGACGACTCGTAGCGGTCTTCGGGCAGACAGTCGAGCATGCGCCGTGCCAGGGTCGTTTTTCCGGTACCGATGCCCCCAATCAGAACCGCCAGCCCCTTATTCGAGTCGACAGCGTACATCAACCGCTGCAGCGATTGACGGTGCTGCTCACTGTTGAAATAGAAACGGGCGTCAGGTGCGTTGGAAAAAGGCTCCCGCTCGAACCCAAAATGTTCAGCGTAGCTCATTGGCCAGTTCCCTTACAAAACAGTCTGTCATTTTTGACTAACATCCATTGACTCTTTTCATGAATACTAAGGCGTTCCCGCAAGGGAAGCCAATCCCGCCAAGCTGGGCTTAAATGTAAGAAACCCGGCTCTTATCCGAACTGTTACCGGAAGGGCTTCCCCCATTGTCGTCATCAAGTCCGAGTTCCTTACGCAACTGACGTATCTGGTCGTCAACATTGCGGAAAAATGGGTCCACATCGGCAACACATTGAAAGCTATCAAGGGCTTCCAAGGGTTGACCCCACTCCATATACAGCAGGCCCAACTCGTAATAAAGGCTGATGCGTTCGCAATCCTTGAGGGCCTCGTAAGTCAGGCCTTCCTTAAAGGTCGAAACCGCTTGGTCAAAGGCTCCCTTCTGAACCAGGCAAACCCCCTTGAGAGTCAGGCAATCGATACGCCGTTGCGGATCGACAACCACCTTGTCAAACTGCTCGATGGCATCGTCAAGCAGGCCCATCTCCTTGTAAGCGATTCCGAGATTGTAGTGCGTTTCAAAATCTTCAGCGGAAACCTGACTTTCCAGGCCCTTTTTAAAGTCACTCAAAGAACCGTCGAGACGGGAGCGTTCCCGACCTTCCAAGCCCTGCGAGGCGCCGGTTTCTCCACTGGATGCCGGGCCAGGTGCTGTTTGGCCCGGAATATTCGCCGCGGAGGTACCGCCGCCCTTGCCAATTCGGTCGAGCAATTGCTGGGCTTGAGGGCAATTGCCCAGCCNNCCCAGCCGATCGAGCAAAGACCGACACTTTTGTGAGGCTTCTGCCAACAACCCCTGCTGGAAGTAGAATTCAGCTTCTTCTACTTCGCCGGACACATCGATGGTGGAGGGGACGGGCTGCTTATTAACCGCCGCATCCGAAAGGGCATCGTCTGGCACGGCGACTTCATCCGCACTCCCCGTGTCGAGACCAAACTCGATACCATCGAGGTCAAGATCGTCGAATTCGAGGCCGCCACCCTGGCTCGTCTCCGGCTGTGTTTCTTGGCCCGTCTCTATTTCAAAGGTCGCTGGCAGATCGTCATCGTCTGCCGAGGAGAATTGTTCATCATCCAGATCAAGATCACCAAAGCTGGTCGGCTCCGTTGGGCAGGCCACAGCCTCATCGACAACCTCTTCAGCGATGGGCTCTTGGTCCTGTTGCGAAGACATCAAGTCAAATAGTTTGCCGCCTTCGCCGGTCTGTTCGTAAATAGCCTGCAGCGAAGCAACGACCTGTTCGTTGTCCGGCAACTGCTCCGTAATCAATTCGTAGACATCTTTAAGGTCTGCCGCACGCCCTTCGGTAAAAAAATCGTCCTTGAGCTGTTCCAATTCAGCCAGAGCCTGCTCCGTCTTTTCCTCGGACAATAGGGCGCAGGCGTAACCCTTGCGCCAATCGAGATTGCCGGGTTCAACCTCAAGCAGTTGACCATAGGTGGATGTTTCATTGGCATGATCGGCCAGAGCTCGATAGCTGTTGGCCAGCAACAACAGCGCCTGGCTATGCTGCGGTTCTTCCTTTAGAATTTCTTGCAAGAGTTCGACACTGCGCCCCGCCTGGCCACAGGCAAGAAATCCCCTTGCCAATTCGACCTTAAGGGGAACGGAAGTCGGACAACCGGGGAGTCCCACTGCTTGAATCTTTTCTACCGCGTTTAAATCGGCTTTTGGTATGACGTGCTGCAGGGTCTCCACTAAGCATTCGGCAGCCCTTTCCTGCTGATGGGTCTGGCAATACGCTTCAGCTACCTGCAGGGCAATGCCTAAATTATTCGGGTCCAGGTCTTTCATCTGGCCCAACACCTTAACCGCCTCATCCAGTTCCCCTTGGCTGCGATAAAGGTTGAGCAGGTTGCGATATTCGGTCAGGGCGTTGCCGATCAATCCCTGTTTAATATTGAGTTCCGCCAGCCGCTGATAGAGTTCAGGTCGGGTGGCATCGACCTTCTGCATCTGTTTGTAAACAGCCAAAGCCTTGAGAAAGAAACCATTGTCCCCGTAATGCTTAGCCACCCCTTCATAGGTTTCCAGGGCCTTTTCCGGCATCTGTCCACGGCTGTAAAGTTCCGCCAATTTCTGCCGATTGCGAATATCTTTGGCATCGACTTCAACTATCTTCTCGTAATCCTTGATAGCCTTGGCGATCTGACCTTTAAGTAGATTTTTCTGCGCGGAAGCTAAGAGTTTTTCCTTGTTTGACAATGCCTTCACCCACCCGGTTAAAGTGATTAGATGTCCCCGCTAACTTAAACTAGGAGCGAGCTCCCTGTCAAGAACGGGAACAGGCTTTTCCCCTGCAGCGAAGCCCCTTTAGGGGCATACGAGCCCTTGTCAGCAGAAGTCAACGCACATTCGATCCTCGCCACAGCGTAGGGCTTTTGCCTTTGCGCTGTCTCAGGGCAGAAAAGACTACAGTTTTTTAAGACGCTTCACCTCGCCGGTGGTTAAGTGGCGATACTTTCCAACCGGCACCCCCTCCAGGAGCAGGAACGCCACACCGATGCGCTTAAGGCGGCTCACCGAATGGCCGACCGCCTCGCACATCCGCCTGACCTGACGGTTGCGTCCTTCATTAATGGTCAACTCCAACCAGGTATGGCTGCCTGAAGAGCGAACCTTGGCTACCTTGGCCGGAGCGGTAAGACCATCTTCCAGTTCCACTCCTTCTTCAAGGCGTCGCCGCGTGGCGGCAGTCAGCGCGCCGCGCACCCGCACCAGATAGGTCTTGGCAACCTGATGGCGTGGATGGGTTAACCTCGCGGCCAGAACCCCGTCGTTGGTCAAAAGCAATAGACCTTCAGTGTTGAGATCCAGACGCCCGACGGGAAAGACCCGCACCTTTACATCCCGCAACAGATCGTTGACCACCTTGCGCCCCTGAGGGTCACGAGCCGTGGTGACATAACCGGCCGGCTTGTTAAGAAGCAGATAGGCTTTGGGCTGTTCCAGCCTTAACGGACGGCCATCTACTACAATACGATCAGCCTCGGCATCGGCTTGATCCCCAAGGCCAGCCACCCGGCCATTTACAGTAATCCGGCCGTCGGCGATCCAGCGCTCAGCCTGGCGCCTCGAGGCAAGACCAGCAGCGGCGATCAATTTTTGTAATCGTTCTTTCATTTATTACATCCGGTTTCAAGGAAGACATTGCTAAACATTACAGGGAATCATCTTCCCAGGAGATCTGCTCTTCGGCAGGCATCTCCATCTCGGTGAGCATATCCGGCGGCAAGTCGTTAAATTCCTTAAGGGTCGGCAAGCCGGTCAGATCCCGCAAGCCGAACAACTCGAGAAATTCCCTGCTGGTTCCATAGATCAGCGGTTTCCCGGGTATATCTTTTTTACCGAGAATCCGGATCAGACGTTTGTCGAGCAGAGTCCTGACCACTCCGCCCGAATCGACCCCGCGCAGATAGTCGATTTCAGCACGGGTCACAGGCTGCCGATAGGCAACAATCGCCAAAGTTTCCAAAGCCGCACGGGAAAATCGAAAAGGCCGGCTTTTACGAAACCGCCGTATCCATTCGGCATGTTCAGGCCGGGTGCGGAACTGAAACCCGCCATCGACCAGTTGCAGGGCAAAACCACGGCTGCTGTGGGCATAGTCTTCTTGCAACTCCTGCAACAAGATTTTTGCCTGCCCCACCTCAATTTCGAGAATCAGGGCAATACGATCAGGCCGCAGCGGCCCGTCGGCAACCAGCAACAAACCTTCGATGACCGCTTTCAGATCAACTGTAGCCAAGGATATCGTCCTGCTGCAAGTTGTTATCAGCTACTCCCTCGACAGCGTATAGCCAGATGGAGCTGTCCCGACCGTTTTGCATCAACCGGGCAAGACGCATTTTAACCAACTCCAGCATGGCCAGAAAGGTCACAACCACTTCATTGCGGTTGACCACACCGCCCAGTAAATCAGCAAAAGCCAGACTGCTGCGTTCGCTCAGGGAGGCAAGGATCTGATTGATTCGATCCGTAACGGAAAGGCGCTCGCGGCTGATCTCGTGAACACTTTCCTCGCCATTGTCCTGCACCAATTGACGAAAAGCGGCGACCAGTTCAAAAAGACCGACCGGCTCCCATTCCGCCTCATCGTTCTCATCGCTCTCCGGTTCCGGAGCACTACGTACAAAAACGTCCCTTCCCAGCAAGGGCAAGGCATCGAGGGAAGTGGCAGCGTCTCGATATCGCTGGTATTCCAGGAGGCGTTTAACCAGTTCGGCCCGCGGATCGAGCTCAGCCTCCTCTGCGGCCTCTTCCTCATCTCGGGGCAAAAGCATCCGTGACTTGATGTGCAACAGGGTGGCCGCCATCAGCAGAAATTCGCCGGCCAGGTCAAGGTTCAGGCTCTTCATAACCTCGATAGTCGCCAAATATTGGGCGGTGATTTCTGCGATGGGAATATCGTAAATATCCATCTCATGCTTTTGGATGAGATGGAGCAGCAGGTCGAGAGGTCCTTTGAAGCTATCGAGATCTATCTGATAAGGCATAGCATTCTCATCAGGAGCCAACCAAAGGAATAAAATGCTGAACGGCTGCAGCCTGCGGGCCGGCCAGCCACTGAGCGGCAAAAGAGACTGTCGGCAGCAGCGCCTTGTCCCACAGGGGCGTCACAAAAATCAGCACGATCAAAATAAAAAAGCCAAAGGGCTCAACCCGAGCCAGCCATTTGGCCTGCGCTTCGGGCAGCATCCCGGAAAGCACCCGCCCGCCATCAAGGGGAGGAACAGGCAGCAGGTTCAGAGCAGCCAGCAGCAGATTGATATACAAGCTGAAACCCGCCATCAGAACTAACGGCTTACCGAGGGACAAGGCTACCCCCCCAAGCTGCGACCCGGCAAGGGGCAACATGAGCAGCAGACGCAGCGACAGAGCGGAAATTCCGGCCAGAATCAGATTGGTGACTGGCCCGGCCAAAGCGACCCAGACCATGTCCTGGCGGGGCCGTTTGAAATTTAGGGTATTGACTGGCACCGGTCGCGCCCAGCCGAATCCAACCAGAAACAGCACCAGCAGGCCAAAGGGATCGATATGTTTAAGGGGGTTGAGGGTCAGGCGCCCCAACATGCGGGCGGTCGGATCGCCGAGGCGCTCCGCAACATAACCGTGGGCAACTTCATGCAGGATGATGGCCAGCAGACCGGGCACCAGCATGACCGAAATTTTAACCAGCAATATATCCATAATTTTCCCTGAAAAAAAAGACCTTGACCGCCCTTTCTAACAGATAGCAACAATTAAGTCAATTTCGCCCTGCCCAGGCCTGGACAATTCGAATAACAATTCAGCGTACTCATTTGCTGCAATGACTACCATTCAGATAATNNGGACCAACTCTCCATCGAGGCGGGCAGCGAGCAAGCGCTTAAAAATCTCTGTGTATACAGGTCCCGGGAAAATTCCCAATTGATGGAGATCGCTGCCAGACAGCAGGCATTGAACAGAGCGCAGATGGGTAAAGTAACTGGAAAGGCAGCGCTGCACCTGCTCGTTGCCGCTGCGGGCCATGGCATAGAGCAGTACTTCCGTGGACAGAGGCTGAAACCAGCCATGGATTTCACTGGGGCTAGGCGGGGCCGTGTGCATGCGCCGCCAGAAAATCAAGTTAGTCGCCCGATGAACCGCCTCTCGCTCCACGGTAAAGATGTGCTGCAGACGAGGCGCCACCGACAGACGCTGACAGAGGCTAAGCACCGCCCCCTCATCGAGATCGGCTAACAGACACAAAAAGTAGACCAGCCAATGGCGGCAGGGCTCACCGGTAAACAGCAAACGATGCCAGTCTATTGCCTGACGGGCACTGGCAAAAAGCGTCTTCACCCGATTTTTCAGCAACAGCTCTGGATGCAGATATTCGAGAAGGTCGAGATCTGCCATACGCAGCACTGCAGGCAAGGGATTGGCTTCCTTGAAAATCAGTACCAGTTCGTTGAATATCCGCTGTCCGCCGATTTTGTCCAAAAAGCCCATGCGCATGGCGCTGCGCAATAACTGTTCGGTATGCAGCCCAA
>LGVE01126223.1_pt1 | contig 10297 bp, 5 predicted proteins | sample 469871 | NCBI WGS metagenome assembly LGVE01 (sample SAMN03893561, study PRJNA290197) | marine sediment metagenome | material: sediment; isolation source: combined push core samples #3730, #5133, and #5579 collected at Hydrate Ridge | place: Pacific Ocean: Hydrate Ridge | reverse complement strand
TTAATAGAATTACAACAATATAAGTATAATATTGCATTACCCTCATTATCTTTTTATGCCCAATTTTCACAAAAATATTCAAAAAACGCAATAAATCTTGCGCTTAAATCTTTGGGATTTGAACAAATTATAGATGTTTCTTATTATGCTGAAGTTCTATCTGTATATTTAAAAGACTTATCGCTTTGCAATTCTACCGTGAAACCAATTATTTCGACATATTGTCCAGCCGTTACGAGGTTGATTCAAATAAAAAATCCTGAATTAATCAAAAATATTTCAAGACTTGAATCGCCTATGGAAGTTGCTGCAAGGCATGTCAGAAATAAAATAACAGAAGAAAAAAACATTTCTGAAAATGACATCGGCATTTTTTTATTGTCACCATGTCCAGCAAAAATTACCAGCATTAAAAACCCTATCGGTATTGATAAATCGTCTTTAGATGGAGCTTTGTCCATTAAAGAACTATTTCCTAAAATTCTAAAAATATTATTAACTCAAAGAAATGAAGAAATAAACGATTTACAAAATTTTCACGGAGAACTTTGGGGAAGAGTTGGCGGACAAAGTAAAGTGTCAAAAATTGATAAATCCATCGTAGTTGATGGAATTGAAGAAGTCTCAAAAATATTGGATATGATTGAACTGGGAAAATTAGATAATATCGATTTTATCGAAGCTTATTCATGTGTCGGCGGATGTGTTGGTGGTCCTCTTAATGTAGAGAATCCATTTATCGCAAAATATCGCATTGATAATCGCAGCAATAGTTCTTATCCAGTTTCAAATAATGAAATACGCTCGAATTTTAAATTTGAAAATCTTTGTTGGAATAGAGAAATCCTTCCTTCAAAAATTATGGAATTAGATAACGATATATCAATAGCCCTAAAAAAAATGGAGGCAATCAATGCTCTTGTGAAAAAACTGCCCGGTATCGACTGTGGTGCCTGTGGTTCTCCATCGTGCCGTGCTTTAGCTGAAGATGTAGTCCAAAATCGAGCGAAATTTACAGATTGTATATTTAAAAAATTTGAAGGTGAAGAAAATGAAAATTAATCAATTATTAGAAAATAAAAATTTCAAACTATTAAATGATGTTCCTTACTTAGATGAAGAAATAACATATATCCGTTCTTGCGATTTACTTAGTTTAGTTATGGCTAAAGGAGAAAAAGGAGATGCTTGGATAACTGTTCAAACTCATTCTAATATTGTCGCAGTAGCCTCTTTATTAGAAATGAGCTGTATTATTCTACCCGAATCTATAAAACCAGAAGAAACCACATTGATTAAAGCAACCGAAAACGATATTCCAATTATTTCAACGCCATTTGACGTTTATAAAACAATGAAAGAATTCGTCTTTTAATCATGGATTTGTTTTATGATTTTCATATTCATTCAGCACTCTCTCCTTGTGCAGATGATGATATGACACCCAATAATATAATAAACATGGCGCAGTTAAAAGGTTTAGATATCATTGCTATTACCGATCACAATAACATTTTAAATTTAGACGCTTTTGATTATGTAGCTAAAGAGAAAAACATTTTATTTATTCCAGGAATTGAAATTCAGACAATTGACGATATTCATATCATCTGTCTATTTGAAAATCTAGATTCAATAAAATCGTTTTATTATGACATAAAAGAATTCTATTCTAAATTTCCTCACAACGAGAAAAAATTTGGCAATCAACTCATTATAAATGAAAGAGATGAAATTATAAGCAGCTATAATAACTCATTATTATTTTCTATGAACATCTCTCTTTCTGACCTTTTTAAAAAAGTTATTGAATATAATGGTCTATTTATACCAGCACATGTAGACAAATCAAGTTATAGCATAATTTCTCAACTTGGATTTATTCCAGATGATATCAACTATGATGCTTTAGAAATAAAACATCTGGAAAACGTAAAAAAGTATTCAGAAAAATATAGAATTTTAGTTAATTCAGACGCACATAGACTTGAAGAAATCAACGAAAGAATCAATTCAATAAATGTTGAAAAGCGAACCATACAATCAGTTTTTCAAGCACTAAGGGGAAAATAAAATGAGAGATTTGTCTTTGCATCTACTTGATATCGCAAGAAATTCTATTACAGCAAATTCAACTGATATTAATATTATAATAAACGAAGATTACAATATCGACTTGCTTACCATGACTATTCAAGATAATGGTATTGGAATGGATCAAATGACTCTCGATAAAGTTCTTGATCCTTTTTTTACTACAAGGAAAACAAGAAATGTAGGGCTTGGACTTTCTTTATTAAAGGCTAATTGTATTATCGCCGGTGGTAATCTAGAGATTTTTTCCACTCCTAATGTGGGAACTTCAGCAAATGCAGTATTAGTACTCTCAAATATCGACAGACCACCACTTGGTAATATCGCAGCAACAATTACATGCCTCATTCTCTCCGAAGAAAAATTCAACCTTAGTTTTACTTATCAATATAATGACTTATCATTCAGTTTTTCAACAAATGAAATCCAAGAAATTCTAGGAAATGACGTGAATATAAAAGATTGGTCGATAATAAACTGGATTGAATCATATATCAACGAAAATATCGAATCATTAAAAAAAGCGTAGATTTTTAATCTAACGCTTTTTTCATAACCTTATTTATAAACACTTCGACGATATTTGGATCGAATTGTGTGCCAGAATTTCTCCTTATTTCCTCTATCGCTTCTTCTTCAGAAAGCACTGCTCTGTAAGTTCTCTCCCTAGTCATTGCATCAAAAGAATCTGCAACCGCAATAATTCTAGCCTGTAGTGGGATTTGATTTTCACTAAGGCCTTTTGGATAACCTTTTCCATCCCATCTTTCGTGGTGAGCTAAAACATACTCTGAAATCTCCGACATCTCATTAACAGCATTTAATATTCTATACCCAATTTCAGGATGTCTTTTTATCTCCACCATTTCTTCATGAGTCAATTTGCCTTTCTTATTAAGAATATTTTCATTAATGGCAATCTTTCCAATATCGTGAAGCCATCCAGCGGATTTAAGTTCAAATACCTCTCTATCACTAAGTCCATAATCTTTACCAATTTTTTCGGACAACTCACTAACTCGTGAAGAGTGTCTTTCTTCACGTTTGTTTTTTTCATGCAAAGTTCTTATTATTGTTTCAAACATCCTTCCACGAACACTTGGACTTTCAACAAGCTTTTGGCTATACATGAAATCTTCTACACGCTTAAACAAGTTCTCTATAGTATCTTCCATATCTTCTTTTATATCTAGTCCAAAAGATATTGAAATTTCTATAGATTCAATTTTTTGATTTTTACAACTGGTTTTTATTCTATTTACAATTTCTTCTGCATCCTTATATGTAGTGTTCGGCAATAGAATAACAAATTCATCTCCGCCAAGTCTCGCAACAATTTCATCCTGTCTGCAAGTATCTTTTATAATATTTGCTGTAATCTTAAGAAGTTCATCTCCATTAGCATGACCAAAAGCATCATTAATAAGTTTTAAACCATTTACATCGGCCATAATCAATGCAAGAGGTAAATTTCTTTCATGGTCAAGCCTTTTAAATTCCTCTTCAAAATATCTGCGATTATATAACTCCGTCAACTGATCATGATAGCTCATATAAATTATTTCATTTTCAGCTTTTTTTCTTTCGGAAATATCCGTATAGATTCCATAACCACCTATTACTTCATCATTTAAAATAATCGGCACTCCATGAATCATCACATTCCTTTCAATATTTCCTTTTGCATAACGAGTTCCTTCTAGGAGTACTTTATTCCCCATCAACAACGATTCCGTTAAATGTGTCGTCTCATGAATATTATCAGTTGTTGAATACACACTATCAAGAGGCTTTTTCTTGATTTCATTCAAAGAATATCCGAATAATTTTTCAAAATTCTCATTAGCATCCAAAATGCGATGACTCTTGTCAAACATTACTATGGCATCTGAAGAGTTCTTAAAAAGTGCCTCTAAAATCATTCTTTGCTTAATTATTTCCTTTTCCGCTTTTTTTCGTAGCGATATATCTGTATAAATCCCATATCCACCACTCATTTTTCCATCAATAAAAATTGGAACTCCTTTTATTATAACTGGAATTAAGTCACCATTTTTAGTCAATCTCACTCCCTCTTTATGCAGAGAATTTCCACTCTTGACATATTCAGAATTAGCTCTCGCTTCATCAATAATAGAATCACTTGCTACGACTTCATCAACATCTTTGCCTATGACTTCATCTAATTCATAACCAAAGAGTTTAGTGAAACTATCGTTGATATCAATAATATTGTTGTTATTATCAAAACGTAAAATAGAATCCGTAGAATTCTTAAATAAAGCTTCAAAAATCATTTTCTGAGTAATCACTTCTTTTTCCGCTAGTGTTCTATCCGAAATATCTTTATATGTTGTGTAACCTCCAACAACTTTATTTTCAAATATTATAGGAATGCCACTGATTAAAGTATAAATTGGTTTTTTATTCTTATCATAACGTAAACCTTCTCTTATAACAGCTTCACCTCTAGAAACCATTTCAGTAATACTCCGCGCATCATCCAATGTATCTTTATCGCATACTGTTTCATCTAGTTTTTCTCCATATATTTCACTTAAAGTGTGACCAAATAGTTTTGTAAAAGTTTCATTAATATCAATAATACAATCATTTTTATCTATTCGTACAACAGCATCGTTAGGATTATTAAAGAGAACCTCAAGATCAATTTTTTGCCTTGCCAATATTTTTTCAGCAGTTTTGGTTTGTTTTAACATTTTTTTTAATTCTTCATTTAAATTCTGCTTTTTTTTCTGATCATTCTTAATTACTTCAATATAATTTTCAATGTTTTCGAGCAAGTAATTAACACTATCAATTAGTTTTTCAAATCCTAAGTTTTCATTCCATGAAATTCTATAGGTTGGATCTTTTTCAAAATCTATTTTTTTCATTTCATTTTCAATTGCCAAAAAAGGACTTGTAACATTATTTTTAATTTCAATCACAACAAGCGCAAACGAAATAAGAAACATGATAAATACAATCAAGAATTCTTTTACAACACTATTATTATTTAAAATAATCATCTTTGCAGATGCATAGTTTACTAAAAACCAATTAGAATTTTCAATAGGCATAAATGCTAAATATCCTATCTCGTCTTGTATATCACTCATCACAATAGTAAAGCGATTTATAGGGTGGTCAGAAAAAATACTTCTTTTAGACTCATCAATAATTTCGTCGAACTGATCTTCGCTTATATNNTATGTATCATCATGATTTTCTTCAATTATCTCTTGCATTCGAGATAATAAAATATCTCCACCAACAACTCCAAGCAACTCTCCAGATTGGTTCACAACAGATTTCGCGATTGTAATAATATCCACTTCACCTGATGCAGTTAAAAAAGCATTCGTTATGACAGCTTCATCTGATTCAATTGCTCTTTGATACCATATCCTCGTTCTTAAATCGAATCCTTCAGGTGGAATCCAACCGCTCCCATTTATCATTTTATTATCAGGAGTTGCAAAATAAATCGACTTAAAATTCTTGTTTCTATGTAATTCGTCAATGAAGTAATCCAAAACGACACTCTCATTCCATTCATCGAAAGTTATAAAATAAACAGCTTCATCGATTACCTTCGATTGATCATTTATCCACTCATTAATCTCATAGACCGTTGTCTTCATCGACACTTCAGTTACTACTTGAATTCTATTTTCTATTAAATCTCTTGATTCCCCATATTGAATAAACAAAACAATTGCAATAGATATTATCAACAACAATAATATCAAATAAATTTTCTTCAATAATCTCTGCATATTCTCACCCGACAAATAAAATATTTTAACTAATTATAACATATTATTTATTTATTTCTCTTTTTTGCAAAAAGAAACGAGAGCGTCTTCTCCCATTTCTATAATGCTGTTATTTCTTCAACAATCTGACTTGATGAAAAGTCTAAATTATTCTTATCTTTTTCAAGATTCTTAAATGCCATCGACAGCATAAGTTTAATACGATTAAGTTGATTTACTTCACTTGCACCACTGTCATAATCAATAGCAACAATATTCGATTCAGGAAATCCATCTCTAAGTTTTTTAATCATTCCCTTTCCTACCACATGATTTGGTAAACATCCAAAAGGCTGAATACAAAAAATATTAGGTACACCATCGTTAATCAACTCTATCATCTCTGCTGTTAAAAACCAGCCTTCACCCGTCTGATTTCCCAAAGAAATATATTCTTTAGCATTATCAGACAGTTCTTGAATACTCTTAGGTGCATGAAATCTTTTACTGTTATCCAATGCTTTTTTCATATCTTTTCGGTACGATTCAATATATGCAATAGAAAAATTACCTATTGTCTTAGCTTTCCATGTACCCGAAAGTTTCTCGTGCTTAAAATTCGGATTATATGCAGTGTATAAGAAAAAATCAATCAAATCCGGAACAACGACTTCCGCACCTTCCTTTTCAATAACATCTACAATATTATTATTTGCATCAGGATGGTATTTTACTAGAATCTCACCGACAACTCCAACCTTTGGTTTAATTATATTTTCGATTATTTCAAATTCATCAAATTCCTTTACAATCATAGAGANNTGTTTATTATCATCATATAAAATAGAATCTTTTAAAGTACCTATCCATTTCCTATAAAGCTGATTTGCAGAATTTTCAAATTTTTCATAAGGTCTCACCCTGTACAGAACTCTCATAAGAAGATCTCCATATACAAGAGCTTTTAAGGCAGAGTTGACAAGGTTTAGGCTGATTTTAAATCCTGGATTTTTCTCTAAAGACTGACTACTTAGAGATATCACCGGTATATTACTTAATCCTGCATCTTTAAGAGCCTTTCTAATAAAAGCAATATAATTTGTTGCTCTACATCCTCCACCTGTCTGCGAGATAATTATCGATGTATTATCTAAATCATATTCACCTGATTCAATTGCCGCCATTATTTGACCTACTGTAATAATCGCTGGATAACAAACATCATTATGAACATATTTGAGACCAGTATCTATAGCTTTTTTATCCACTCTTTTTAAAATTTCAAAATTATATCCTTCTTTTTCAAATGCCTTCTCCAATAACTCAAAATGAATCGGGGCCATCTGAGGCGCAATAATTGTATGTTTTCTTTTCATCTCTTTTGTAAAAACCACTCTTCTATCCGGCTCTGATTTCCTATATGCTTTAATTCCATTTTTTTCTCTTTCATTAATAGAAGCCACTAAAGAACGCAGTCTAATCCTAGCTGCACCTAGGTTATTGATCTCATCGATTTTGAGTACAGTATGAAGCCTATTATATCTTTCCATAATTTCTTTAACTTGATCTATAGTTACCGCATCTAGACCACAACCAAAAGAGTTTAATTGTACAATTTCAAGTTGTTCTTGCTTTGCAGTAAAGGTAGCAGCTGCATAAAGCCTAGAATGATAAACCCATTGATCTACAACTCTTAAAGGTCTTTCAACTACCTCCAGGTGACTTATGGCATCCTCCGAAAGCACGGCAACGCCTAAAGATTCTATAAGCTCTGGTATCCCATGATTAATCTCAGGGTCGATATGATAAGGTCTCCCAGCTAAAACAATACCTTTTAAGCTATGCTCTTTGATATATTCAAGCGCCTTTTCTCCTTCATTTCTGACATCTTTTTTATACTTAAAAAGTTCCTCATATGCCTTATTTGCAGCATTTTTTATCTCATTTTTGCTTAAACTCTCTTTTTCCATCTCTTCATAAAATCTTTGAATAAATCTCTTCTTATCATCAATAGGTAAAAAAGGATTATAATAAATGATAGATTCAGATTTCAATTCCTCAACATTCGCCTTTATAGTTTCAGAATAGGAAGTTACAATCGGGCAATTGAAGTGATTGCTGGCATTTGAATCTTCCTTGAAATTATAGACAATTGCAGGATAGAAAATTTTATTTACTCCACGCTTAATTAATTGTTGAATATGTCCATGAACAAGTTTTGCCGGATAGCAAACAGATTCCGATGGAATGCTCTCCATGCCCATTTCAAATATTTTTTTTGATGATCTACCAGATAAAACAACTCGGTATCCTAAATTTGTAAACAGAGTATGCCAAAATGGATAATCTTCATAAATATTCAAGACTCTAGGTAATCCTATTTCTCCCCTATAAGCTTCATCTTTATCAAGAGGTTTATAATCGAAAATTCTCTGATATTTATATTTATATAGATTTGGTAATTCTTTATTCTTATTAATAATCCCTGCTCCACGCTCACAGCGGTTTCCAGTAATGTATTCTCTACCATCAGAAAATTTATTTACAGTCAACGGACAATTGTTAGCGCAAAGTCCGCATCTCTTAAACTCTTGCTTTACACTAAATTTTTCAATGTTTTCAGAATCCAATATAGTGGATTCATATCCATCAACATAATGCTCCTTAGCTATCAGTGCTGCTCCAAAAGCACCCATAATTCCTGCGATATCAGGCCGGATAACTTCCTTTCCTACTAATTTTTCAAAAGATCTTAAAACAGCATCATTGTAGAAGGTTCCTCCTTGAACAACTATCTTGTCTCCTAAATCGTCGGCATTTTTCATCCTTATCACTTTAAAAAGAGCATTCTTAATCACAGACATTGAAATGCCTGCAGCGATATCCTCAACTTCAACTCCTTCTTTTTGAGCCTGCTTAACCTTGGAATTCATAAACACTGTACATCTAGTACCCAAATCTACAGGTTTTTTAGATTTTACAGCTTTATTGGTAAATTGGAAAATATCCAAATCTAGAGATTCAGCAAAGGTTTCTATAAACGAACCACATCCTGATGAACAAGCCTCATTAAGCATAATGGAATGAATAGCTCCATTATCAATATGTAGACTCTTCATATCCTGTCCACCAATATCAAGAACGAACTCAACACCAGGTCTGAAAAATTCTGCTGCTTTATAATGCGTAATGGTCTCTATCTCCCCAATATCCACCTTTAAAGCAGCTTTGATTAATTGCTCACCATATCCCGTAACAGTAGAATTGACAATCTCAACTTTTTCATCAATTTTACTATATATATCTTTTAGTACATTGATTGTAGAATGAAGCGGTCTTCCTAAATTGCTTCCATAATATGAAAACAATAATTGACCTTTATCATCTATCAAAACAAGTTTTGTAGTAGTTGAACCAGAATCTATACCTAAAAATGCTTTTCCTTGATAATGTGCTAAATCATTTCTCTTTACTTTATCTTTATCATGTCTAGCTAAAAATTCTCTATATTCATCATCATTTGCAAATAGAGGCTCCATAACATCTGAACCATCATTTACACTTTTACCAATATTGGTTACTTTTATATATATCTCGCTCACTTCAAACAATTCAGTCTCTTTTGCTTTATACGCCGCTCCAACCGCAACAAAATACTGAGCATTCTCTGGAAAACGAATATGATCGTCATCTAGATTAAGCGTTTCTATAAAACGCTTTCTTAGTTCAGATAAAAAAGTTAATGGTCCTCCAAGAAATGCAATCGTTCCTCTTATCGGTCTCCCTTGTGCCAATCCTCCAATTGTTTGATTTACAATTGACTGTAAAACCGATACAGCAATATCCTCCTTGGCGGCTCCTTCGTTCATCAAAGGCTGTATGTCGGATTTTGCAAAAACACCACATCTTGATGCAATAGGATAAATTTGCTTATATCCCTTTGCCATCTCGTTAAGTCCAGCCGCATCCGTTTTTAGCAAACTAGCCATTTGATCGACAAATGCACCAGTTCCTCCAGCACAGGTTCCGTTCATCCTTTGCTCAACAGATTCACCAAAATACGTTATCTTAGCATCTTCGCCACCAAGTTCTATAGCAACATCAGTATCTGGAATGATTTTTTCTACAGCTTCTGCACTTGCAATAACTTCCTGAACAAAATCAACTCCTAGCACATTCGCAATATCAAACCCACCAGATCCAGTGATGTTAATCCTTATCTTACCATCTTTAATAATTGGATGGATATTTTTAAAAGTATTAATAACTGTATTCTTCACATCAGAATAATGCCTGATGTAAGATTTATATATGATTTCACACTCTTCTAATATAACTACCTTGATAGTTGTCGAGCCTACGTCTAACCCAACATTAAATATTTTTTTCATTTTAACACCTCTTTTGTCTATATGAATATATTACACCTATTTGTAATTATA
>LGVE01183735.1_pt1 | contig 10300 bp, 14 predicted proteins | sample 469871 | NCBI WGS metagenome assembly LGVE01 (sample SAMN03893561, study PRJNA290197) | marine sediment metagenome | material: sediment; isolation source: combined push core samples #3730, #5133, and #5579 collected at Hydrate Ridge | place: Pacific Ocean: Hydrate Ridge | reverse complement strand
ATAATACCGGTTTCAGTTAATACAAGAATTTCATCAGCGTTTGATATAGTACTTAAACGGTGAGCTATTACTAAGGTTGTTCTACCGTCACTAAGGCTATCAAGAGCTTTTTGAATAAGTTTTTCTGTGACGTTATCTAAACTTGATGTTGCCTCATCTAGAATTAGTACTGGTGGATTTTTCAAGAAGACACGAGCGATACTAACACGTTGTTTTTGGCCACCGGATATNNACTCCTCGTTCACCAACTAAAGTTTCATATCCATCGTCAAGTGTCATAATAAATTTGTGAATATTAGCTTTTTTGGCGGCGTCAATAACTTCTTCAAGAGTTGCTTCGGGACGGCCGTATAAAACATTATCTTTGATACTACCATAGAAGATATAAACATCTTGTTGGACGTGTCCAATATTTGAACGTAGAGAATAAATATCATATTCTTTAACGTTAATTCCGTCGATTAAAATATCACCTTCATTAACGTCATAAAATCTTGGGATTAGTTTTGAAATTGTACTTTTTCCAACTCCTGTTTCTCCTACTAAAGCTACTTTTTTACCTGGTTGAACTGTTAGATTGAAATTATGTAAAACGTCACTTCTTGATGATTCATACTGGAAGTCTACATTTTGAAATTCAATTAATCCTGTAGGGTTTTCTAAGTACTTAGGATTTTGTGGTGTTGTAATTTTTGGCTCTATTTCTAGAATGCTATAAAATTTCTCATAGCCACTCCATCCTTTCTGGACTTGTTCAATTGTCATTATTAATGTTCTTATTGGTTGGATTAAGAATGTTAGATAGAAGAAGAACCTTGTATAGTCACCTAATGTGATTTCGGCACCGATTACTAAGAGTGCTCCATAAACTAGTACGACTACGTATAGTAAATCAATAATTAATCCTGTTCCACTGCTGAAGATACCCATTTGTTTATAAAATCCATCAAATGATTGTTGGTATAATTGTGTTACTTTAGTGAATTTCTCAACTTCAAACTCTTCGTTAGTGAAAGCTTTTGTAAGTCTTATACCACCAATCGAGTTTTCTACTTCACTATTTATTTCTTCATGTGTAGCTCTTGTTTTACGAGATGCTGCCATCATTTTTTTTCTTCTAAAGGCGCTGAATAAAACTAATACAAAAATTAATATAAAAATTAGAAGAGTAAAAGATATGTGAATTTTTATTAAAATAATAAAACTACCAATCAACATAATTGATGAAACAATAATGTTTTCTGGTGTATGATGTGCCATTTCTGAGATGTCTCGTAAATGGCCCACGATATGTGTCATTATACTCCCTGTTTTATGATCATCAAAATAATCAGAATCTAAGGTTTGAATTTTTCTAAATAAATCTATTCTCATGTCTCTTTCAATTCTTGTTCCCATAACGTGTCCGTAGTAGTTTACAAAGAAACTACAACCCATTCTAACAAGGTATAATATAGCTAGGATTGATCCGTATAGGTAAATGTTATCGTAGTCTTGATTAGGAATATAATCATCAACAAAGTTACCTAAAAAGTCGGGGAATAATAGGGTTAATCCGCTCATTACAATTGCGGCAAGAGTATCTAAATAAAATAATAATTTATGGTTTTTATAGTATGTTATAAATTTTTTCAGCATTGTGTTCACCTCGATTAAATATTATAACATAGGATGTGGACTATTCATCTAAAATTTGCTATAATTTTGATGGTGATTTTATGGAAATAAGTGTTTTTGAATTACTCGAAAAAGAAATTAAAGATGAAGTAGTTGTTTTTCAAACTGATACTGTTTATGGGATTGGTTGTTTAGTTAGTAGTAAATTAGGTGTTAAGAAGATTTATGATATTAAGAAACGAGACGGCAATAATCCTTTAGCTGTGCTTTGCGCTGACTTGGAACAAGTGAAAAGTGTTGTTCAAGATTTTGAGTTATGTGAAGCGTTAGGACGTAAGTTTTGGCCTGGTGCTTTGACGCTTATTTTACCTAAAAAAGATGTTGTTGGAAATCATATAACTTCGGGGTTTAATACTGTTGGTGTTCGTATTCCTAACGATGAGATAGCTTTAAAAATATTAAGTAAGTTTGGACCTATGGCTGTGACTAGTTTAAATTTATCTAGTGAACCAGCAATATTGAAGTATGATGAAGCGGTTAAATATAGTGGCTTAGTTGATTATATTGTTAAGGGTAAAAATTTAGATAATTTAAGTAGTACAGTATACGATTGTATTAATAAAAAAACATTAAGAAAAGGAGAAATTAGTATCGACTAATCTCTCCTTTTAGTTTGTATAATGAACAATGTTCACTTATATATATTAATATATTAAGTATTTTAGTATTTATTATATATATATGTTGTTTTCTTACATAGTTTTGTTATAATTGTATTGATAATAATTTGAGAAATTTAGCGCTTACTTATGGAGGTGTTTTGATGAAAATTGCATTAGGTGCAGACCATGGTGGTTTTTTATTAAAAGAAAAAATTAAGAAACATTTGGAAGATAGAGAAATTGATTTTACTGATTTTGGTACTTATAGTGAAGAGAGTACTGATTATAATGAGTTTTCAATTGCGGTATCTGAACGGGTTAGTAGCGGTGAATACGATAAAGGTATTTTAGTTTGTGGTACTGGAATTGGAATGAGTGTTATGGCTAACAAAGTTAAAGGAATTAGAGCGGCACTTGTTCATGATTTATTTACAGCTGAAGCAACGAGGTTACATAATGACACAAATGTATTAGCAATGGGTGGAAGAGTTGTAGATCATATTTTAGCTTTGAAAATTGTTGATGTGTGGCTGGATACTAAATTTAGTAATGATGATCGTCATATTAGACGAATTAGTAAAATAGATAATTATTAAGGAGAGAAATAATGGGAAAAGTTACAATATTAAATCATCCTTTAATTGATCATAAGATGTCAATTATTAGAGACAAAAATACTAATACAAAAATATTTAGAGAAAACGTTAATGAGATTGGTGGATTAATCACTTATGAAATCACACGTGATTTACCACTTCGTGAAATTGATGTTGAAACGCCAATTCAAAAAACGATTTGTCGTGAACTAAGTAAAGATGTAGTTATTGTTCCGATTTTACGTGCTGGGCTTGGAATGGTTGATGGGATTCAAATGATTATTCCAACAGCTAAAGTAGGACATATTGGAATGTATCGTGATGAAAAAACTCTGGAACCACATGAATATTATGCTAAGTTTCCAGACGAAATTATAAATGGAACAGTGTTAGTTGTAGATCCGATGCTAGCTACTGGTGGTAGTGCTAGTGCGGCGATTACTGCGGTTAAACAAAGAGGGGCTACTGATATTAGATTTGTTGGATTAGTCGGGTGTCCTGAAGGGGTAAAAAGATTAAATAAAGATCATCCTGAAATCGATATTTATTTAGCAGCTATGGATGAAAAACTTAATGAAATAGGATATATTGTTCCTGGACTTGGTGATTGTGGAGATCGTTTGTTTGGAACTAAATAATGAGTAAAAAGAATGATTCTTTAAATGCAGTTGCTTTTGTAAGTGGATTCGCATTTACAATGATTGTGATTATAGGCCTTAGTGTTTTCCTGGGAATTACACTTGATAATTATTTAAACACTAATGTTTTATTCACGATTGTTTTTAGTGTCTTGGGTATTTTTGCGGGAGTATATAATTTAATTCGTAAGGTATCTAAACTGGAGGAATATAATGGAAAAAAATGATTCGTTTTTTAAAACTTTTCCGATTGTTTGGATTGTAACTATCATCGTTGGGGTTTTACTATGGGTACTTGGGAGTAGTTCTTGGGGACTTAGTTTTATCTTGGGTAGTGTTACTAGTTTAATGATGATGAGTATGTTATATAAAAGTAGTAAAAATGTATTAGAACAAGATACAAAAATAAAAGCACAACGACTAGCTACAAGAAATTACTTTTTTAGATATTTCTTTTATGCGGTAATCTTGGTTGCTGCTGGAGTACATCCTAACTTGCATATATTATTTACGGGGGCAGGATTATTTGTGTTTAAGATTGTATTTTATATTGTATTGTTTATTGATGGGCGAGGTGAAATAAAACATGATTGATTTTTATGTAGGATTATCTTCTGGGTTAAAAGCGTCTTTAATTATTACGTTATTTTTAATGATTATTTTAACTGCAATGGGAGCGAAAGTCTCGAAGTTAAAAACTAATGATATTCCTGGTGGATTTACTTTTATATTTGTAAAATTAGTTGAGATGGTAAATGATAATCAAAGAGAGTTCTTTAAAACTCATTGGGCTAAATTCACACCGTTCTTATTTACGATTTTACTATATTTAAGTTTTGCGAATACCGCAGCTTTAGCCGGCCTTACTGCACCTTTATCAAATTTAAACGTAGCATTAAGTTTTAGTGCTATTGCTTTTTTATCAATTCAAATTAGTGCAATATTTATTAAAAAACCTAAACAGAGAGTTAAGGATTTAGCAGATCCTCATCCAGCTTTCTTAGTTATAAATTTAATTGGAGAAATGAGTACACCGTTTGCGATGGGGTTGCGTTTATTTGGTAACTTGGTAAGTGGTAGTATTATTGCGATATTTATATATTCAATTATGGGATTCTTAGGAATATTTGTAGGACCATTCTTACATGCAATCTTCGATATATTCTTTGGGATTGTACAAGCTTATGTTTATTATATGTTACTGACTATATTCTTAAGTATGGCAGTAGAGGACTAGGTATTAACTGAAATTCAGTTTATTATAAAATAAAAAATAGATTCTAAAAATTTAAGGAGGAAATACAGTATGATAGAATATGTATCGATTTTTACAGGACACTTTGCACAAGGAATGGCATTTTTAGGTGCAGGTTTAGCAGTATTAACAGGAATAGGTCCTGGTATTGGACAAGGTTACGCAGCTGGTAAAGCTGTTGAGGCAATTGGTAGACAACCTGAAGCTGTTGGTAGTATTAGAACAGTAATGATTACAGGTCAAGCTTTAGCGGAAACTACAGGTCTTTACGGATTATTAGTAGCAATTCTTTTAATCTTTGCAAACGGAATAGTATTTTAATAAAATTTAATATTTTAAGGAGGCAAGATTATGGACTTTGCTGAAAATATTCGATCTTTCGTTGAAGATGCATTAGGAATCACTGATGGTGTATTCGGGGTTAATGCAACGGAAATGGGAATTCAAATTGTCTCAACAATACTATTATTTTTGGTTGTAAGATATTTCTTTTGGAATAAGGTTACTGAATATCTTGAAGGAAGAAAAGAAGCAATGAAAAACGAGTACGATGAAGCTAAACAAGCAAACACTGATGCTATACTGATTAATGAAAAAGCGGCTAAAGAATTAAACGATATTAGACTTAGCGCAAAAGATATCGTAGATGAAGCCCGAGTTCGCGGTGAAGAAAACCGTAAAAATATCATTGTCAAAGCTAAAGATGATGCTAATAAACTTATTGATGATGCTCATAAGGAAATTAATAGTCAAATTGAGAAAGCAAGAAATAATATTAATGATGAAATAGTTAGTGTTGCTACACTAATGGCTGAGAAGATTATTAAGAAAGAATTAGATGAAGACAAATATAAAGAATTAATTGAAGAAGTTACTAAAGAGGTAACTAGTTAATGAGTTATATTGCTTTTCAGTATGCTGAAGCGTTATTTGCTTTGGCACATGAAGAAAAACAAGTTGAAAGTGTGTTAGAGAGCTTTAAAGGCTTTGTAAAAGCACAAGACTTTGAAATATCTAAATTTCTTAATCATCCAAAAGTTACAAAAAAGGCAAAAAAAGAAGTTCTTAGTAAGGCAATAACTAATAGTTTATTTAAAAATTTTATTTTTGTGTTAATTGATAATTCACGTATTGATTATTTAGATGATTGTTTAGACGAATATCAAGTTATCGTTGATGCACAAAATAAAATTATGAATGTTTTTGTTTATTCTAGTAAGAAATTAACAAAAACAGAAACACAAGAATTAGTAAATAATTTAAGTAAAAAACATAATCGAAAAGTTAAGTTAGAGAATATTGTTGATAAAACAATACTTGGTGGTTTAAGAATCGAATTTGAAGGAAATATTCTGGATGAAACAATTAATAACTATTTAGCAACTCTTAGAAATAACTTAACGAAATAACGAGGTGGAATTATGAGTAAAATTAATCCGGTTGAAATTAGTTCTTTAATCAAAGAACAGATAAAAAAATATGAAAAAGAGATTAAAACAGATAACGTTGGAACAGTAATAACTGTTGGTGATGGTATTGCTTTAGTTCATGGATTAGATAAAGCGATGAGTGGTGAGCTATTATTATTTCCTGGTGATATTTATGGGATGGTATTAAACTTAGAAACTGATCATGTTGGGGCGATTCTTTTAGATGAAAGTACTAGTATAAAAGAAGGCGACACAGTTAAAACTACAGGACGTATTTTAGAAATTCCTGTTGGTGATAATATGATTGGTCGTGTTATTAATCCTTTAGGGCACGCAATTGATGGACTTGGTAAAATTAAAACAAGTAAAACACGTCCTATCGAAGTAAAAGCAACTGGTGTTATGAGCCGTAAAAGTGTTAACGAGCCTTTACAAACAGGAATTAAAGTATTAGATGCTTTAGTACCTATTGGTCGTGGGCAACGTGAACTTATTATCGGGGATAGACAAACTGGGAAAACAGCTATTACGATTGATACTATTATCAATCAAAAAGGAAAAGATGTTATTTGTATATATGTAGCTATTGGACAAAAAGAAAGTACTGTAGCTAATGTATGGGAACAATTAAAACAGTACGGAGCAATGGATTATTCAATTATCGTAAGTGCTAGTGCATCACAACCTTCGCCGTTATTATATTTAGCACCTTATGCTGGTGTTACTATTGGTGAAGATTTTATGCATCAAGGAAAAGATGTTTTAGTAATTTATGATGATTTAACTAAACATGCGATTGCGTACCGTGAATTAAGTTTATTATTAAGAAGACCACCAGGACGTGAAGCGTACCCTGGAGATGTTTTCTATTTACATTCAAGATTGTTAGAAAGAGCTGCGAAATTAAATGATGAGCTAGGTGGAGGAAGTATTACTGCTTTACCAATTATTGAAACGCAAGCAGGAGATATTAGTGCTTATATCCCAACAAATGTTATTAGTATTACTGATGGACAAATCTTCTTACAAAGTGATTTATTCCATAGTGGTGTGAGACCAGCAATCAACGCTGGACTTTCAGTATCACGTGTTGGTGGTAGTGCTCAAATTAAAGCAATTAAAAAAGTATCAGGAACACTTCGTTTAGATTTAGCTGCATTCCGTGAGCTTGAAGCTTTTACGCAATTTGGTAGTGATTTAGATGAAGCAACAAAATCTCGTCTAGAACGCGGAAAAAGAACAGTAGAAATATTAAAACAAGGACTTCATCAAACTATGGATGTTGAAAAACAAGTTATTAGTATTTTCTGTTTAGTTAAAGGATACTTAGATGATGTTAAGTTAGAAGATATTAGTCGATTTGAAATTGAATTACATGATTTCTTTAGTCGTGACGATGAAGGTAAAGATATCTTTAGTGAAATAATTAAAACAAAAGGATTACCAGAAGTTGAAAAGATTAAAGAAGTAGTTGAAAGATTTAAAAAAGTATTTGTATAAGGTGGTGTTTTTATGGCTTCAATGAGAGAGATAAGATCCCGTATTACAGCTACGAAAAAGACATCGCAAATTACAAAAGCTATGCACATGGTATCTGCTTCTAAACTTAAAAAAGCAGAACGAGTTATTAAGGGTTTTAGACCGTTAATGATTCGCTTAAGAGAAATGATAGATAATCTTCTAGAAAATGATGATATAAGTCATCCAATGCTAGTTGAAAGAGAAATAACAAAAACTTGTTATATCATTGTTTCTTCAGACCGTGGATTGGCGGGACCTTATAATTCAAGTATCTTTAAAGCTTTTACATTACATATTAATGAGAATCATCAAAGTAATGACGAATTCGTTGTTGCTGCAATTGGACATAAGGCTATGAGCTTTGCTAAACGAAATGGTTATAAGCTTCTTGTAGAAGAAGCAATTAATGTTCGTGATGATGTTCAATTTATTGATTTTAAAAAAGTAACGGAAAGCTTTATTAACTCATATTTAATCGGTGATATTGATAAGATTATTGTTTTTTACAATCATTTTATTAATACAATGACACAAGTTGTTGAGGGTTATCAAATATTACCGATAACTAACGGAAATTATAAAAAGGAAGAGGTTAATGGTATAAAACTAATTTATAACTATGAACCTAGTCCTAAGATTATTATTGATCATTTATTACCATTGTATGTAGAAAATACATTATATGGCTTTATTCTTGATGCAAAAGCAAGTGAACATGCAGCAAGAATGACAGCAATGAAGAGTGCTACAGATAACGCGGAAGATCTTATTAAAACATTACAACTTCATTATAACCGTGCTCGACAAGCTGCAATTACAATTGAGTTAACTGATATTATTGGCGGAGCCAATGCGGTTAGCTAGAGGAGGAAAATTATGAACAAAGGTAAAATCGTTCAGGTAATGGGACCTGTAATCGATATTAAATTTGAAGATAACTTGCCAGAGATTAATCATGCTTTAACTATGAATGTTGATGCTAAAGATAATAATGGTGTTAAAATTGTTTTAACATTAGAAGTATCACTTCATTTAGGAAATAATGTTGTTCGTACAATCGCAATGGATAGTACGGATGGTGTTGTTAGAGGTATGGAAGTTGTCGATACTGGTGCACCAATAAGTGTACCTGTAGGTTATGAAACTTTAGGACGTATTTTCAATGTTTTAGGTGAGGAAATTGATGGGAAGGGACCGGTTTCTAAAACGATTTCTAGAAAACCAATTCATCGACCTGCCCCTAAACTTGATGAAATAAAAAGTGAAGTTGAAATATTAGAAACAGGAATTAAAGTAGTAGACTTATTAGCACCGTATATTAAAGGTGGTAAAATTGGATTATTTGGTGGTGCCGGTGTAGGTAAAACGGTACTAATTCAAGAGTTAATTAATAATATCGCACAAGAACATGGTGGAATTAGTGTTTTTGCTGGTGTAGGTGAAAGAACTCGTGAAGGTAATGATTTATATTTTGAAATGACTGAAAGTGGTGTAATTAAAAAAACTGCCATGGTGTTTGGTCAGATGAATGAACCTCCGGGAGCACGTATGCGTGTTGGATTAACAGGATTAACAATGGCTGAGTATTTCCGTGATGAGGAAAAACAAGATGTTTTATTCTTCATTGATAATATTTTTAGATTTACACAAGCTGGTAGTGAAGTATCTGCGATGTTAGGGCGTATGCCTTCAGCCGTAGGTTATCAACCAACACTAGCTACAGAAATGGGTAAATTACAAGAACGTATTACATCTACTAAAGAAGGATCAATTACTTCAATTCAAGCAGTATATGTTCCAGCTGATGACTATACCGATCCAGCGCCAGCTACAACATTTACACATTTAGATGCAACAACAAACCTTTCACGTAAAATATCAGAAGAAGGTATTTACCCAGCAGTGGATCCTTTAGCTTCTACTTCAAGAGCGTTAGCTCCAGAAATAGTAGGAGAAGAACATTACGCTATTGCTCGTGAAGTACAAAGAACAATTCAAAGATATAATGAATTACTAGATATTATCGCTATTCTTGGGATGGATGAATTAGGTGAAGACGATAAATTAGTCGTGCATAGAGCTAGACGTATTCGTTTATTCTTAGGACAAAATTTCCATGTTGCTGAACAATTTACAGGACAAGTTGGTAGTTATGTTTCTGTTGAAGATACAGTAAGAGGATTTAAAGAAATACTAGAAGGAAAATATGATCATTTACCAGAAGATGCCTTTAGATTAACTGGAAATATGGATGCGGTACTTAAAAAAGCAGAATCAATGAAATAGGGTGATTTTATGAAAATTAGTGTTGTTACACCACGTGGTGAATTGTATAACGAAGATATTGATTATGTCGTTGTATCTTCAAAAATGAATGGTGAATTCGCGATGATGAAAGATCATATTCCGATTATTAGTAGTATTGACATCGGATATGTAAAAATGGTTAAAGGTGAAAAAGAACTTTTTACTGTTGTTATTAACGGTGTTGTAGAACATGCTAATAACATTATCAACGTTATAGCTCAAGAAGCTCACGTTGGATTAAGTAAAGTGAGTGCACTTGATCATTTAAACACAG
>LGVE01186133.1_pt1 | contig 10328 bp, 12 predicted proteins | sample 469871 | NCBI WGS metagenome assembly LGVE01 (sample SAMN03893561, study PRJNA290197) | marine sediment metagenome | material: sediment; isolation source: combined push core samples #3730, #5133, and #5579 collected at Hydrate Ridge | place: Pacific Ocean: Hydrate Ridge | reverse complement strand
GTATTGCTCCTGAAACTAAAGCTGCTACATTAGGTGATTATACGGCTACAATAAACGATTCGGGTATTGCTGATTTTCAACATAAAGGTTTATTACTTGAAGTAACTTTTAATGATGGATCTACTTATGAGTATTTTGGCGTTAATCGTGGTTTGTTTCAGAAATTAATAAACTCAGACAAACAAGTACGTTTTGCAAAACGTAACATCTTCAACTCTTTCTTGTACAGAAAATCTAAGAGAGGTAGTTTGGTAGCTTAATACGCATATATATTACAATTAATATAATACTCTATCGATAAATATTGGTGGAGTATTTTTTATTTAATGATAATAAATTTAGTGCTAATATATTCTCCATGCGCTTCTTCTCTAAGAATATATAAACCATTTTTTAAGTTAGAAACATCAATTTTATCTTCAAGTATTTTTACAGACATCTTCCTACCCGAAATATCATAGACTTCAAGATTTAATTTTTTGATATCACCTTTGTTTTTTAGATAGATAAAGTTTTCAGTATCAACCGGATTTGGATAGATAATAAGCTTATTTTTATTTTCATTAATTTTGGTTGCATCTATTGCCAGTCTCAACCCTCCTGACATATTTCCAATAATGATTTCAGAAAATGTATCATTATTCAAATCGCCTATTGCTATAGTTGCTCTTTCACCTTCATTATTATTGAAATAGTTATCACTGATAAGTTCGAATGTAACATCAGATTCTATAGATACATTTTTATAAGCATAGGTATTTCCGGGCTGCGTTCCAATAATTAGTAGTTTTCCATGTTTAGGATGGTTTAATATATCACATGACATCCATGCTCCTTGTACATCAATACTTGATAGGTCTATATTACCCCATTTTTCAGTGCGCAACTCAAAGTTACATTCAGCTTTTGTTCCGGAATTTATATAAAAATGGATATTTCCTTTTTTGTTTCCAATAATCAAATCTAAAAGGCCATCATCATTAATATCCACTAAATTTGGCATAGCACCATTGCCAACGTCAACTCCTAAGTAATTAAATTGCTTGATAGTATAATTTCCATTACCGCTACCTTCAAAATAATGTATTAGACCATCAATTTCACCAATAATTACATCTGGTATTCCATCATCATTCAAATCACCAAATGCTGGATAGATATTTCGCCAGTTATATTGATCAAAACTACCATAATTATCTTCTATAAATTCAAATTTAGCTTGAGTTAAACTTCCTTTATTTTTGTAGAATGATATTTTAGATTCATATCCACCTCCATTTTTGTAATAACCATGGTTACCTATCAGTAAGTCTAAAAGTCCATCGCCATCAACATCAAATAAATGAGGATTAGATGCCTCACCAACATCTATCATTTCATCTTGTAAAAACGCTTTATTATCTAATTCAAAATGTGTCTCTTTTGTATTTGATGTGTTCTTGTATCGCCAAACACTATTTGTATTTTGTGATCCTTTAATTGCAGGGCTAGCTATTAAGTCCATCTTTCCATTTTGTTCAATATCTATCATAGAGAATCCTGGAAAGTATTCTAGTTGAATAGGAGTGGAGTAGTTTGGGAAATTATCATCCATATCAGTCATCCACGCATTATCAATATCTCCATCATTGAAAACAACTGTGGCATTTTCAAAAGTAATATCTCCGATAAGCATATCTGGTAATCCATTTCCATTGAAATCATTTACAAGTAAAGAGGATCCTGCATGCATTTTTATTGATTTCTTTTTACCAGAAGTTGGTTTCGAGCAAACTTCTAAAGAAACTGAGTTATTTGTATAGTTTTCGGCAAATCCACCCCAGCAAACAGTTTCTCTTATAAAATCTAGACCACATGGATTAGTGTTTTTATGAAATTCAACTGTCGATCCCTCAGGTATCGCACTTCCTAATCCAAAATTTAATATGTCAATACTTCCGTTTCCATCAATATCAACAATAGCAGGGATATCTTGATAAATAATGCTGAGGTTTGTATCGTAATCACCTCCAGTATCAGTTTTTATAGCTTTTAGATATTGAGTTCCATTAGATAAATTATATTCGAAAATTACTTCTTCAAACTCAATACTATTATCAGTACTTTTATTTTCCCAAACTTCTATACCAAGTTTATTATATGCAAAAATATCTTTTCTCCCATCGCAGTTATAGTCTATTAATTTTATCCAATTAATAACATTTGGAAAATATGAAGCAAAAGAAGCATCATATTTATAGTGAATAGTATTATTTTCTTTATGACAGATAAATGGCATTATTTTATTACCTGACCTGTCAAAAACTAATAAGTCATCTAGCCCATCATTATTAAAATCAAAGCTTTCTATTTGGATGAAATTTAATCCTCCAGCCCAAGCATTTCTTAATTCAATACCATCTTTATAAACGCTAACATCAGCATCAAAAATATATTTAGGAATATCTTGTGCAGTGGCATAAGTAACCCATAGCATTATGAGACTTAGAAGCTTTGATATTTTATTTTTTATAGGTGGCATATTGGCAAATATAACTTTTTAAGTTGCTTTTGATTTAGCAATACTAAGTTTGCTTAAAATTAAAGTTGATATTAGTAAAAAAGCACTGGTTATTACAAATGCAATTCCTATACCAAAATAATCGGCAATAACTCCAAAAGTAAAAGCTAGAATAGCAGTCATTACAGTTTTCAATTGCGATTGTACCGACATTACCGATGTTAGTATTTCGTTTGGAACATGCTCTGAAACAAAACCTGTTAATATTGGTTTTCTTATGTTTTCTATTAAATATATACCAACAAATGCAATTAGTGAAATTATCCATAAATCGTAGAAGAAAAATACACCACTAAGTATACCAAAAGTAAACCCTGCTATAATTGTAATAAAAGAAATATTATCCTTTTTACTACTAGCTACTGCAGACGCAAATTGTGAAGCTTTTGATGTTAGCAAGTAAATTACAAAATATAGAATCCCAATTATTAATCCATTTTTTTTATTAGGTTCAACATCTGTGAGGAAAGGAATAATCAATGCAATGTTCACCATTAATGGTTGTATGTAGTCTTTAACAGCTTTTAGATAAGCAGAATGTAAAGCAGATGTGTTTATTATTTTCAACACGTTTGGTTTCTTTATTATTTCCCAAAATTTATTGAAAGTTAATTTCATTTTTCCTTTTTTATTTGATGATTTATCAATCAATGATAAATTCAATTCCTTAGGATAAGAACCAATTAAGATTAGATTAAGTAGATAAGGTATTATTGAGAATAAGAAAATATTTTGATAAGATCCACTAAAGAAAACTAAAATACCAGCAATTAAAGAAGAAATAGCAGATCCTTTTTGAGAACAAGCACGAGTGTGTCCGTAGTAGTTTATTTTTTGATTCGACCAATTATTCAGTTTGAGGTAATCCATTATCATACCTTTATGCGTGCCAGATCTGAAAGCTTCTCCAATTCCATATAAAATAAAAGCTAGCATAAATAGCCAAAAGTCGGTTGATAAGTAGAAGGTTATAAATGAAATAATATATGCCACAAATGATGCCATTAGTGCATTTTTTCGACCATATGTATCTGCAACTATTCCTGATGGGATTTCAAAAATATTTATAAAAATCTCTCTGATTGCATATAGTAATCCAATTTCGGTGTATGATAATTCTTTATCTAAAAGAAATAGTATAAAGAATGCATCAAAAAAGCGAAGATTTTTGAGGAATCCGTAGAAACAAAATTTATAATATTGATTGGTTTTTGTGAAGTTTGGCATAAATAAGAATTCTGATAGATAATCTATGCAAATCTAAACATCATTTTCTTATTCTAAAGTTAGAATTATCATTAATCTAAATGTACCTATTATTAATTATGATTAGTATAACTGTAAAATATTATTCTTCACAAATACAATCAGCTTTAACAATTTTACCGACCATACAAATGCTCATCATATCATTTGCTTCGTGGTAGCTGATAGATATCTTATTGCCATTTTCTATTTTTACATCAAAATCAGAAAAATTTATAACTTCTAATTTATCTCCATTATTTAGTTCCACAACAAAACTACATCCATCAAGACCAGTCAAATCTTTAATAACACCATATTCGCCGTTTTCGCAACATGGTTTTTTATCGCATGCAGATGAGAAAAGTAATAGTGTTACACTTACAATAGCAATTTTCTTTAAGATATGTGAAAACATAGTTTTTGATTTTAGTTATATAAATCTATAAAATTAATTGCCAACATCCAACGTCGATTTTCTTGCCAAATTTTTCTCCAATTTCTTTAAAGTGGGCAACTTTTTCAAAATTAAACTTTTCATGGAGTCTAATACTTTCATCATTTGGTAAACTAATTACTCCCACAATTGAGTGGTAACCATTTTTAGAAAGTTTATCAATTAAATTTTTATACATTTTTTTACCATATCCTTTTCCGTGAAGCTCAGCTTTTACATATACAGTAGCTTCAACACTTTTGTTATATGCACTTTTATCTTTCCAAAGGCTTGCATATGCAAAAGCAACAATATGATTATCATATTCCATTACATACCATGGATATTTAGTTGTAATTTCTGATATTTTTAGCTTAATATCATCCAATGATTTCTTTTCCTCATCAAAGGTTACAATGGTATTTGTGATATAATAATTATATATATCTAATATATCATTTGCGTCTTCAATTTTAACCTCTCTTATTGTTTCCATCTCATTTTTTTTAAATAGTGCTACTTTTTTTAGATATGATTTTACATTATCACTGCGTTTCTGCACCACTACATTATCAAACTTCAATTAAGTATAAACCACTTCCATGCTTTATTTCTATACTTTCTACTTTTGGAAATTGTGCTTTTAGTTCTTTACAAATATTTTGTTTGAAATGTTTATAATCACTTCTTTCTAAAAACTCCAATACTCTTNNCTCCAATACTCTGATGAAATAAGGCGTTTTGCCTATGAAATCGTGAAGTATAATATATTTTGATGCAACTCTTTTCATTTCTGATAGCATTTTTGCTCTTCTATCTTGTGTTACTCCATGTATAACATATGAAGCTGTTACAATATCAAATGAGTTATCTTTTATTTGATTAAGATTTTCGGCATCGGCAACCATAAAATTAATCTCAGGATAATTCTTTTGACTTTCAATTACCATTTTTTCTGCAAAGTCTACACCTAAAACTTCGCTTGCGCCGTTGTTTTTGTACACTGCGCTCCAAACTCCAGTTCCGCTGCCAATATCTAAAACTTTCAATCCTTCGATATCAATTTTAGTTTTCAAAATCTTAATTATTTTTGAATAATTAGCACCGAGCTGATGATTCATTTTTGAATAAAGTGGTGCTATGAGATTGAAAATAAACTCAGCTCTTTTGTTTTCATCTTTTGAGAAGTAATTTTTAATTTTCATATTCGGTTGTGTGATTAAAAATTATATTCTTTTTCAACTTTAGCTATTCTTACAGAATACTCATTATACCATTCACTTTTTCCTTTTTGTTGAGCAATTCGGTGTTCAGAGTTTTCTTTCCATCTTTTTATTGATTCTAAATCTTTCCAATATGAAACTGTAATACCAATATCTTCACGTGCTGAATCAACAGAAATAAAGCCTTCTTGCTTTTGAGCTAATTCCATCATTCTTTCAGCCATTGCAGAATATCCGTTATCACCTTCAGTCCTTGTAGAGGTAAAGATTACGGCGTAGTAGGGAAGTTGATTTTCAATAGAATTCATTTTTATTTGCAATATAACAAAAAAGCCACGCCAAATTAATAGCGCGACTTCATTATATTTTATTTAATATATATTAGAAATGGAAAAAGAAAGAGAAATTTACTGTGTTAAAACNNTCTCCATCTTTATCATCCTTTTGAGAATATTCGAGAATACTTGTACTAGCTGCTAATGACCATTTTGGAGTAAACCAATATTGTAAACCAGCTTTAACACCAAGATTTGTACTGCTGTAATCGCCTTTGTCTTCATCTTCAATATCGTTGTCGCCTCCGCCAAATCCAATAAATCCATCACCATAAAAAGAGAATTTATCAACTACGGGTATGTAATATCTGAAGTATGGCTCAACACTCCATGCACTAGCATTATCTCCACCAGAATATATTGCAGTAACTCCAATACCCATATTTTCATTTAACATCATTCCCCAACTTGGCCCAACTGTATAGTCTAAATCAGATAATGAACCATAGGTTACTTCTCCTCCAATCCACATTGTAGGTGAACTAGATTTTTCTTGAGCTTGAATTTCTACAAAAATCATTAGAGTCAATGCGATAAATAGTAATTTTTTCATAAAAACTGAATTTTGTTAACAATAACTATATAGTGTTCAAATAGTTAAGCTAATGTACTCTTTTTGTTATAAAAATACTAATAACAAAAAAACCACGTATAATACGTGGTTTTTTCTGTCAATCAATACAATAAGGCATAAAGATTATTAGAATATTATCTAATAATAAACAGCCGCCTTACAACTGTTATTTTTTATTAATAATTAGTCGATATCCATGTAATAAATATTTCTATTTATTAACCACAACCACCACTAACTGCTTTCTTCTTTCTTTTTACTACTTTTTTCTTTTGCGTTGGTTTCGCTTTTGCACTAGCAACAGCTGCTTTTGCACTTGTAGGATTCTTACTTTCTATCATAGGGTAAGCATTAGCTACAGCACTAGATGAAAATCCAGCCCATCCTTTGTTAACTAAAGTTTCATTCATAAAGCTATTAGCACCATATGTTAGTGATTTAGCATCATAACCAAGCATTCTTAAATACGCTACTGTTGCTGCTGAATTTTGACCAGTATAACAATACACAACTATTGTTTTATCCGTAGGAAGTGTATTTAAATCACCTTCCAATCTCAAATCTTTTTTAGGAGAATATTGTACAGCACCTTTTATGTGACCTTTATTATATCGGTCTTTTGGCCAGTAACTAACAATATAAAAACTAGATGGATTTGCAAAAACATCTTCAGCTTTAATTCTGGCAACTTTAAACCCTTGCTTAAATACAGTTTTGGCTCTTTCTTCTAAAATTGAAGAAGCAAGTTGTCTTTCTGATTTAATTTCAGGAAGATTTCCTCCTTTTTGCTTTGGATTATTTTTAGTTTCAAGTTTGTTAGCATATTTATTTGAAACAGCATTTGACCAGTAGTTAGTATTTTCGTTGCTCCAAGCGTTCATACCATATTTCATTGAAAATACATTGTTATAACCAATAGTACGAAGTGCACCAGCTGCAAATGCTGCTGATTGACCTGTATTACAAGTAAAAACAATTTTTCTATATGCATTAGCTGCTACATTTATTTTCATAAATTCAACTAAACTATCCAATTTAGCATTTAATGCTCCATTGATATGGCCTTCGGCATATGTATCTTTATCTCTTAAATCAATTATTAAGTAATCGTTTAAGTTTTCATAAACTTCGTCAGCCGAAATAATTGTTGGGCTGTTTGTGGCTACAAATTCTCCTGTAGCTTTGATAAATTTATGAGTAAGTTCAGTTGGATTAACTGCTTCTTTACTTACAGTAAGCTCGTTTAATCCTTTTCCTGGAACACAAACATCATCGCTACAACTAGTGAATGATGCTACAAACGCAAGAAATAATAATATTTTATTTATGTTTTTCATATCAAATGTATTTGTTTGAAGTCTGTTGTTTGAGGTTTGGTGTTCAACTTTAAAGACCAAACTTCAAACTCCCAACATTTATTTATCCGCATCCACCAGAAACGGCTTTTTTCTCACGTTTAACTAACTTTTTCTTAGCTTTTGGAGCCGATGAACTTGGAGTTACACTTCCTGCTCCAGCAGTTTCTGCAACTATTTTTGCATAGTTGTAACGAGGAAATTCATCGTTATAAACTCCAGTTAACATTCCAAAATTATTCATCAAATAATATCTGGCATATTTACAACCACCAAGAGCCACTTTAAGATTTTTAAAACCTAGTTGCTTCAGAAGTAAAAATGTTGCTACTGCTTGCGAAGAATTTTCACCAAAAAGTATCAATATTTTTTCATCCTGATTAAGTTGTTGCATATTCTCATTACAAAGAAATTTCTTTGATAAAGGAATATTCACAGCTTGAGGTAAGTGTGATTCAATAAATTTATGAGCACTACGCACATCAATAAATTGATAGTTTACAGTATCTTTTAGAAATACGATGTCAGCAAATTCCTCTTCACTTAAAGCGAACTTTGAATTTGTTTTTCCACCATTTACATAGAAATTTAATATCTCCTCTGGTGTAAGAACATAGTCTTGTTTTACCTCTTCCTTACAGCTGGTAAACGAAGTGGCAATGACTAGAAATAATAATATTTTACTTAATTTTTTCATATCTTTTATTTGAGCTTATAGCCTTTTGCTTTTAGCCATTTGCTTAACGCATATCGACTGTGAGCTGTGAGCTGTAAACTATTAGCTAATCTACCCACATCCACCAGAAACGGCTTTTTTCTTACGTTTTACAGCTTTCTTCTTTGGCTTAGGAGCCGATGCATCAACAGCAGGTGCAACATTACCTCCACCGAAGAATGCTTGAGCACCCTTACGGAACTGATATAGTTCATCGTTTTCTACATCAAAGTTTCCTTCGTGTTTTGGGCGTAAAATTTTCTCAACCCATTCGTTAAGACCACCTCTCATTACGTAATTGTTTTTGTACCCTTTACGAGTAACTACCATTAATGCAACAAGTGCATCAGTAGTACCGTTGGAATAAAAAACTGTATTATATATTTCTTGATTTACATAGTCGCCACTAGCTTCGTCTAAAATCTTTTCTAAAGGAATGTTGATTGCTCCTGATAAGGAAAATTTATTAAACTCTTCTTCAGATCGTACATCTACAAGTTGTAGCAAAGGGTCTTTAGATATTAGTTGCTCAGCAACTTTATCAACACTATAATAATTTTCGTTTCGTTCTAGTGTTCTTACAAGATCTTCTGGTGCTATTTCTTCCTTAGGAACATATAGTCCTGTAAATGCAAGAAATACACCTGTAGCAATAAGAACTGTAGCAGAAATTGTTTTTCTAACTCTCATCTTTTTATTTGTTTAGTATTCAACATCAGCTATTCTCTCTTTGATTTTACTCACAAGTAAGAATGTTGCTATTGCAATTATTGAGAAAATCAATACAGAAACACCGTAAGAAACTCCCATAACATCAGACATAAGAAGTACACCTAAGTTTGAAGTTTGACGGAATTCCATCCAAATAGATTCAAAAGTTAAAGTATAGAATAAAATACCTAAAACTAAACCTCCTACAAATGCTAATGCATCTAATTTACCAATTGCTGCTGCGCAGACACTGGTACCAGGGCAAAACCCTCCGAGCAGGAATCCTAGTCCCATAATTGCTCCTCCTACTAGTGTTGGCCAAAGGAAAGTTGTAGGAACATAAATTGCTCCGAAGTCTACTACTCCAAAATGATTAAGAAGTAATAAGCCTGTAGCAGCTGTTACTGCAGCTGTAAAGAATACTTTTAAAACTGTAAAATCGTATCCGTAGAACAATCCTACAAGTTTTCTGGAAGTAGAGAACCCTGCAGCTTCTAGTAAGAAACCAAATCCTATACCTATAATGAATGCCCACATTAGGTCAAATTCACTTCCTGGTGTTATTAGTGGTGACATAATTTTTTTGTTTAATTGTTTAGTCGGTTAGTTGTTGAGTTGTTATCATGTATTTCAATTCAACAGTTCAACAGTTTATCGATTCAACATTTTTTATACCCAATATTTTTTAAAGACCCATGCAAAAGCATAACCAATTCCGAATATTGCACCTATTGCAATGAATCCAGAAGCTGACATAACTGCCATACCACTTAATCCAGCTCCAGAAGTACAACCTCTACCAAGTTGAGAACCTAATCCGAAAAGAGATCCACCTGCAATAGCCATAATAATTATAGTTTTAGAAGTTATTTTTGGTGAATGTTCTACTTTAAGAGTAATTCTGTTTGCTAATGCTCCAGATAAAATTGCTCCTACAATAACTCCTAGTATTTCAAAAACCAACCATGCTTTTGCTGGCGAATGCTCAGCACCTACATATCGACTAAAGAAAGCTGATGATTCAGCAAATTCAGGAGTGAATTTTACAACTGCGGCAGCTATAATATCCTTGAAAGCACCACTTGCTCCAGTACCTTGTCCAGTTATTACAAACGAAGCTGTTATTACTAATCCTAGTAGCACTCCGGCTACATAAGGATTCATATATTTTTGT
>LGVE01101686.1_pt1 | contig 10381 bp, 8 predicted proteins | sample 469871 | NCBI WGS metagenome assembly LGVE01 (sample SAMN03893561, study PRJNA290197) | marine sediment metagenome | material: sediment; isolation source: combined push core samples #3730, #5133, and #5579 collected at Hydrate Ridge | place: Pacific Ocean: Hydrate Ridge | reverse complement strand
CTCATCAGCTGCATGCCGTAACAGATGCCGAACACCGGCACACCTAGCTCAAAGAGCTCCTCGGCGATGACTGGAGCGCCCTCATCATAAACGGATTTTGGTCCACCGGAGAGAATAATCCCCTTGGGAGCAAAGGCCTTGATTTCCTCCAGCGCCATGTCAAAAGGGTGCAGCTCACAATAAACATGTGCCTCGCGCACTCGGCGGGCAATAAGCTGGGTGTACTGGGAACCGAAATCGAGGATGAGAATCTTTTCGCTATGAATATCCTGAGACATGCGCTCTCCGTCTGGCAGCGGGAAATATCGTTTGGGGCCGTGATACCCCCATTAACTGAGGGTTCATCGAAAAGTCAAACTGATGGATAAGCAAACACTTTGCCCTGCAAGGGGAAGTGTCTTTTCAGAAGTGAAGACATACATCAACTATGTTGAAGTCCTGAAAAAACGCGACAATACAACAGGGCGAAGTTTTTTGCGACACCATTTTAATTACGTTCGAGACGGTAGTTGGGTGCCTCGTGGGTGATACTGACATCATGCACGTGGGATTCGCGCAAACCGGCGTTGGTGATGCGAATAAAGCGGGCGTTGGTGTGCAGTTCACGAAGGTTAGCACAACCGACGTAGCCCATGCCGGCCCGCAAGCCGCCGAGTAATTGATGGACATTGTCCGACAGGCTGCCGCGGAAGGGTACTCGGCCCTCAATGCCCTCGGGCACCAACTTGACGTCTTTATCGACATCACCCTGAAAATAGCGGTCCTTGCTGCCCTGTTTCATAGCGCCGAGGCTGCCCATGCCGCGATAGGTCTTGTAGGTACGGCCCTGGAAGAGAATTGTCTCACCAGGGGATTCCTCGGTGCCGGCAAACAGCGAACCGATCATGATCACGTCGGCACCCGCGGCAATGGCCTTGGGCAACTCGCCGGAATATTTGATGCCACCGTCAGCGATGAGCGGAATATTAGCTTTGCGAGTCACACTAGCCACGTCCATGATGGCGGTGATCTGCGGCACGCCGACTCCGGCCACCACACGGGTGGTGCAGATTGAACCCGGTCCAATACCGACCTTGACCGCATCGACGCCCGCCTTGATTAGCGCCTGGGCGGCATCGGCGGTAGCAATATTGCCGGCGATAAGTTGCAGGTCGGGGTAGCTGCGCCGGATATCAACAATGGCATCGAGCACCGTTTGGGAATGACCGTGGGCGGTATCAAGCACCACCACATCGACTCCGGCCCTAACCAGAGCCTCAAGACGCTCTTCTCGGTCATCGCCGACGCCAATAGCGGCACCAACACGCAACCGACCAAAGTCGTCTTTGCAGGCCAAGGGGTACTTACGCACTTTTTCGATGTCTTTGATAGTAATCAATCCCTGCAGATCATAGCTATCGTCAACCACCAACAGCTTCTCGATGCGATGTTTGTGCAGATGGTACTTGGCCTCTTCCAGAGTGGTGCCCGGTGGCACAGTGACCAGGTTTTCCTTGGTCATAACGTTGGCGATGGGCTGCTCGAGTTGGGTCTCAAAACGCAGATCACGATTGGTCAATATACCGACCAGCTTGCCATCCGTGGTGATGGGCACCCCAGAAATACGGTATTTCTGCATCAACTCCAGAGCCTCGAAGATCTTCTGCTCAGGGCGCATTGTAATAGGATCGACGATCATGCCGCTTTCTGACTTCTTGACCTGATCGACCTCGATGGCCTGCATGGTCGGCGACATGTTTTTGTGAACGATGCCCAGCCCACCCTNNACCCTCGCGAGCCATACCGATGGCGGCGCGGGCTTCGGTTACCGTATCCATGGCCGCAGACAGCAGCGGCACATTGAGTTGAATACTGGCGGTCAGCTGAGTGGTAAGGTCAACTTCCTTGGGTAATACAGTTGAATGAGCAGGCACAAGCAAGACATCGTCGAATGTCAAACCTTCTTGAATATCACCGGAATCCTGCATCGCCATCTCCTCTGTGGGGTGTAAAAAGTTAGTCGAGCATCTTAAAAAAATGGACCGGTAGCGTCAAGCCAAAAAGCGGGCACGCCAGATCGTAAATTTAGGCGACGGAAATCAGTTGGGAATAAACGTTTTTACTTCCGCCAAACGGGGCATCAAGGCCGCCAGCAGACGGATAGTATAGTCGATATCGACCAGAGACAGGACCTCTACTGGCGAATGCATGTAGCGCAAGGGCACCTGGATCAGCGCAGCAGCGACTCCGGCCCGGTTAAGCTGTATGACGTTGGCATCGGTACCGGTGCCGCGAGGCGCCCCCATCAACTGGTAGGGAATCTCTTCTTCCCGGGCGGTGGCCAGCAACAGATCGAAGAGGGCCGGATTGATATTGGCCCCCCGGGAAATAATCGGCCCCTGCCCCACGATAAACTCGCCAATGTCCTTCTTTTCTACACCGGGAAAGTCGGTAGCAAAGCCGACATCGATGGCGATGCCCACATCGGGATCGACGCCGTAGGCACTGGTGGTCGCTCCGCGCAGTCCGACCTCCTCCTGCACCGTGGTGACACCGTGCAGATCGACAGGCACGGAACCCTGTCGCTTTACTTCCTTGAGCACCTGGCAGACGATAAAAGCACCCATCTTGTCGTCAAAGGCCCTGGATGCGACCAGCTCGCCCTGCAGGCGCTCGACGCCGACGGCAAAGGTTGCCGGATCGCCGACCGCGACCAGCTTCTTGGCCTCCTCGGCACTGGCGCAACCGATATCGATAAACTGCTGGTTGAGCTTGACTACCGTCTCCCGGTCTTTGGCCTCCATGAGATGAATTGGCTTTTTACCGACCACCCCCAGCACCGATCCGCCGGCACCATGGACATTCACCCGCTGCCCCGGCACCAGATGGGCGTCGATGCCACCGATGGGCGCAAAGTAAAGAAAACCCTTGTCGTCAATGTAGCGCACCATGAAACCAATTTCGTCGCAGTGGCCAGCAATCATGACCCGCAGAGCCCCTTCTGGGCCCGCCAAACGAGCAATGACATTGCCCATCACATCGGTGCGCAACTCGTCGGCCACCTCGCCCATTTCGCGCCGGCAGATGCGCTGAGCCGGCTGCTCAAAACCGGACGGGCTCGGCGTTTCCACCAGTTCTTTGAAAAAAGCGAAATCCTGTTCATTCATGGCAGTTATTCCTTCATATCAAAAGGACGACCGGTTGCTGCCGGACGCCATAATTAGTGGTGTTGCTGAATGACCTTCTACTCCAGACCGGCGGCAGCACGATGAGGCACTCGATCCATCAACCGATCACACGTCGCAGCAGATTCTCACTATTCTTACGCAATTCCTCGAACTGGGTTTCGGTCAACCCTGCACCGAGGGCGATACGCCGTGCCTGAACCAAGGGGGTCAAGTCGCCCGGCGCATGGCTATCGGTATTGAGCACCAGGAGCGCACCGCCGGCCAAGGCCAGACGGGCGACATGGCCGTTACTCAGCGAGTGGCCACGGCGGGTAGTCAGCTCCAGATAGATACCCCGTTCGGCAGCCAGTCGAACTTCTTCTTCGCTGATCAGTCCGGGATGAGCAAGGATATCGATATCGGCCTCCAACGCGGCCCGATTGGTCCCCTCGGCAACGGGCTCGCAGAGGGTTTCACCGTGGCAGAGCACCAGCTTCGCCCCCAGAGCCCGCGCTTCGCGGGCGGCGTCGGCGATATCTGCCGGGGGAATGTGGGTCAGTTCGATACCGGGCACCACGGTCAATCCCCAGGCGCGGCCTAGATCGTCCGCCACCCGGGCCAGACGAGGAATGATCAGATCCATATTAGATCGATCGCCATGATCGGTCAGGCCGATGGCCCGGTAACCGGCCACCGCTGCGCGGCGGGTAAGCTCAGCGGGGATCAATTCACCATCGCTGAAAATAGTATGGGTATGCAGATCGATCATAACGAAACCTTAGTTTGAAGGTTACAGATTGTGGGCTAACCAGCTTGTCTGGCGTCGATTTCCCCCTCAGCGACAACCCCGATATGGGAATTACGCTGGGCTTCAATCAGCCGCACCGGCACGATACTGCCAATCAGGCTGGTATCGGCTTTGAAATTGGCGATGCGGTTCCAGCTGGTGCGACCGAACAACTGGCCGCCTCCCTGGCGGCTCTCGCCCTCGACCAACACCGGCACAACCTTACCAACATCCCCCACATGGTAACCACGGGTGATCTCCTCCTGCAGGGCTAGCATGCGTTCGAAACGCTGCTGCTTGATCGCGGCCGGCGTGTCGTCGGCCAACAGGGCAGCAGCGGTACCTTCCCGGGGAGAAAAGATAAAGGAATAGATTTCAGCAAACTGTGCCTGGCGCAGCAGGTCGAGAGTCTGTTCGAAATCGGCCTGATCCTCTCCGGGAAACCCGACGATCACATCGGAGGTCAGGCGAATCTCGGGGCAGACCTGGCGCAGACGTTCCACCTTAGCCAAATACTGGTCACGGCTGTAGCCACGCCCCATGGCCTGCAGCATACGGTCAGAACCGGCTTGCACCGGCAGGTGTAGATGTTTACACAATTTATCGAGGCTGCCGAAGCAGTCGATAAGGTCGCTGGAGAGGTCCTTGGGATGCGAGGTGACAAAGCGCAATCGCTGCAAGCCCGGTAGCGCATGGACCTGATGCAATAGCTTGGCAAAGGAGATCTCATCCCCTTCCTTAACCCCGTAGGAATTAACATTCTGACCGACCAAGGTAATTTCCACCGTTCCCTGATCAATAAGCGAGCGCACCTCCTCCAAAACCTCGGCGCTGGGACGGCTGACTTCCCGACCCCGCACATGAGGCACAATGCAGTAAGCACAAAAGTTGTCGCAGCCCTGAACGATGGTTACGAAGCGGCTGATCTCCTGGCTCGGCCGGCGAGTCGGAAAAAGCTGGCGGCGCTGTTCCTCATCAAGAAAATCGACCAGCAGACCACGCCCCTGCTTGGCCTCAGCGTTCCGTACCAATTCGGCGAGACGATGAACATTGTGGGTACCGAACACAAAATCGAGATGAGGGACCTTGGCAAGCATCCGCTCCCCTTCATGCTGGGCCACGCAACCGCCGACCGCCAGAATAAGGTTCGGGTTCCGTTCCTTAAGGGGCTTAAAACTGCCGAGATGACCATAAACTTTACGCTCGGCCTTGGCCCGGATGGAGCAGGTATTCAGCAGAATAAGGTCCGCTCTCTCGGGAGCATCAGTCTGGGCATAATCCAGCTGCTGAAGAATTTCTACCATCTGCTCGGAATCGACCATATTCATTTGACAGCCGAAGGTTTCCAGATAAAAATATTTTTCCGTCATTCTAGTTTGTACCACCACTTGGATATGTTCGGGCCTATCGCGCTGCAAACTGGGCGAAGCGACCGATTGGTTGCGTCGAAGAAAGCCACTGCGGCTGCGACCATCAAATACCCTGGCCGCAGTAAATTAATCGCCAATTGTAGACAATCAGAGGTTGAAAAGTCAAACATCTTACGCTGGCTTGGCAAGGCCGGCAACCTTTTGCGCATCGGACCCGACATGGGAAGACAGTAACTGTAGAAAAAGCTGGGGATGTTCAAGGCAATGCAGGGTCAAGGGCCGTCCACCACCGAACACCTTGACCGTGGCCAAAGCAGGCCCCAATGCCTCCTGTTCAAGCTGTTGCAGCCGCTTCAATGGTAATACCTGGCGACGTCGACCCAAAACACCCGAAACAGCCAGCAGGCGCCGATCAGTCAGCAAATAAAAGACCCGCTCCCATTCTAGGCGGGCCCAGATGAGGTGGCCAATTCCAGCCCACAAACCAACGACTAACCCCACCGCGGGCCACCATTGGTCGACGGCGTAGCCCACCTGCAATGATCCGTTTCCTTGCCTGAAAAACAGCACCACAACCAGCCCGGCAGCGGCCAGCAATGACCAGCGCCAGTTGCGAAAGGTGTAAGCGCGGGGCGCGGGGCGGCCCTGCCAGACGATACGCTCTTCAGCCTCCAGCAGATCTTTCCAGCGGCTCATGGGTGCTCTAACTTCTGCAGTCGCTCGGCGGCGGACTGCCCCAGACGTCCTCCAGCATCGGCTTTGACCACAGCTCGGTACATTTCCACGGCTTGAGCGACCTGGCGATTGCCTTCATAGGCGCCGGCCAACAGGTAAGCTCCCTGCAAGGTCGGCAACAAGGCCATGCTGGTCTCTAGCTCCCGTACTGCTCGCGGATAGTCTTCCTGCTCCAGCAGCAAATAACCCAGCCCCAGCCTCGAGCGGTAGTACTGCCCATCAAGCCGCACTGCCCGATTCAGATGCTGTTGACCGGCAACCAGGTCATCGGCCTTGAGATAAGCGGTACCGAGAGCGGTCAGAATCAGGGCCTGATCGGGAGCCGCGGTAGCCGCTTGCAGATAAACGGCGATAGCCTTTGAGAGCTTCCCCTGTCCTTCAAACTGCCGAGCCTGGTCGTAAAGAGTGTAGCCATGCTGCAAGCGCCGAAGGTCAGCCACAGCCAGGGCAAAGGACTGAGGCTTGAGCTCATGAAGGGGGTCGCCTATTGTCGAAGCATAGCGCTCAGCCACATATTGTTGGAGTTCAAGCATTCTTTCCTTGGAAAAAGGATGTGTACGGAACAGTCCCGCAAGCCACATAGGCTCGGCGCCCTGCTCCACCTTACGATAAAAATACTCCTGAAGCTGCACTGCCCCTTGCGGATCGTAGCCCGCCAGGACCAGATAATCGACACCCAGACGATCAGATTCCCGTTCCTGCTCGCGACTATAGGTGTTTTCCAGCAGGCCAGCCGCCAACTGTCCGGCCTGTTGCGTTACGACACCGTAGCCGCCCTGGCCAGCCACGCCCCCCAGCACAGCCATGCCAAGGTCAAGAAGAGAACCGCGCTGCATGGCCTGCACCGAATGGCGGGCGGTGACATGGCCCAACTCGTGACCAAGCACCGAGGCCAGCTGTGCCTCATTTTCTAAAGCAGCCAGCAGGCCTCGGGATATGGCGATAAATCCCCCTGGCAAGGCAAAGGCGTTAGGGGCCGAATCATTGACCACTTTGAACTGATAGGGGAGATCGGGACGCTGGCTGATTTTCGCCAGCGCGTCACCCACCTGCTGAACATATTCGGCCAGCTGCGGATCGGGATACTCGCCTCCCATCTGCTGCAGAGCCCGAGGAAAGGTCTGCTGGCCAAGGTTGATCTCTTCACTGGTCGACACCTGAAACAGCGCCAGCTCCTGACGACCGGTAACAGGGTTTACTGCGCAACCGGCTAACAACCCCAGCAACACAATAAAACCAGCAACCCGTACTCCAAGCCGACATACCATGAAGCCTCCTCCGATTGAGATCGTTAGGCGTACCATCTTCTTGCCAAGTCAATAAAGGTACAATTTCTACAGTGGATTCATATTAAGACGCCTCGTTCCAGAGCGCAAGGCGCTTTGCGCGTAAATACACGAAGGGCCATTAATCGTCATCGCCCTAGGAAATACTGGTAAGTTCTTTTTTCTGGCCATCTCATTCTATTTCATATAAGATAGGTGGGTTTTGGATCAGAACCACCCGCTTATAAATCTTGACAGGAGATGCACCCCTTTTATGCCTCAGAACATTCGCAACATCGCCATTATCGCCCACGTCGACCACGGCAAGACCACTCTGGTCGACGCCATGCTTAGACAATCGGGCATCTTTCGCGACAATCAAGCCATCACCGAACGCATCATGGACAGCAACGATCTTGAAAAAGAACGAGGCATCACCATTCTGTCCAAGAATCTTTCCATTACTCACGGCGGCCTGAAAATCAATGTCGTTGACACTCCGGGACACGCCGATTTCGGCGGCGAAGTGGAACGAGTGCTGAAAATGGTCGACTCGGTACTGCTACTGGTCGACGCCTTTGACGGCCCCATGCCGCAGACCCGATTTGTACTGAAAAAGTCTCTCGATTTGGGCCACCTGCCGATCGTGGTTATCAATAAAATTGACCGTCCCGGCTCCCGCCCGGAAGAGGTAGTCGACATGGTCTTCGACCTGTTCTGCGAGCTAAACGCCGACGAAAAGCAGCTCGATTTCCCCATCATCTACACTAACGCCAAAGCCGGCCACGCGACTCTCGACCTGCAGGCGCCAGCCGACAACCTCGAAGCCTTGTTCCAGATTATCGGCAAAGAGGTTTCGCCTCCCCAAGTCGACCCGGAGGCCCCCTTTCAGATGTTGGTGACCAGCATCGCCTACAACGACTATCTCGGACGCATCGCCACTGGCAAGATCTCCAACGGCCGGGTCAGCGCCGGACAGACTATTGCGGTGATAAAAAAAGACGGAACCATTAGCAAGGGGCGGATTTCAAAGCTGATCGGCTTCGAAGGGCTTCAGCAGGTAGAACTCCAGGAAGCTATCGCCGGCGACATAATCTGCATCGCCGGCTTTGACGAAATCGGCATCAGCGAGACCTTTGCCGACGCCGAACAGCCCGTAGCCCTGCCCTATGTGGCCATCGACGAACCGACCCTGTCCATGAACTTCATGGTCAACACCTCCCCCTTTGCCGGCCTGGAAGGCAAATACGTCACATCGCGAGTCATTCGCGAGCGACTGCAGAAAGAACTGCGCACCAACGTTTCATTGCGGGTCGAGGACACGGAAAACACCGACACCTTCAAGGTTTCCGGGCGCGGCGAACTGCACCTATCGATCCTTATCGAAAACATGCGCCGCGAAGGCTTTGAGCTCGCAGTCTCTAAGCCCGAAGTCATCATGCGGGAAGTCGATGGGGTCAATTGCGAACCGATGGAGTTTTTAACCATCGACGTTCCCGAGGAGCACCAAGGAACCGTCATCGAGAAGCTTGGCACCCGCAAGGCAGAGATGGTGGCTATGCACCCCATGGACGGCACCAACCGCCTGGAGTTCATCATCCCGGCCCGCGGCTTGATCGGCTTCCGCACCGAATTTCTAACCGACACCCGCGGCACCGGCGTCATGAACCATACTTTCCATGAATACGGCCCCTTCAAGGGAGCGATTCCCGGCCGCAAAAACGGTGTACTCCTCGCACTGGAGAGCGGCGAAACCGTTGCATACTCCCTGTTCAACCTGCAGGACCGCGGCATTCTCTTTGTGAACGCCGGCGTTAAGGTCTACGCAGGCATGATCATCGGCGAAAACGCCAAACAGGCCGACATGGTAGTCAACGCCTGCCGAGGCAAAAAACTAACCAACGTTCGTGCCTCTGGCACCGACGAAGCGATCCGCATTACAACCCCGCGCAACCTCAGCCTGGAACAGGCACTGGAATATATCGACGACGACGAGTTGGTTGAAATCACCCCCACCTCCATTCGTCTCCGGAAAAAATATCTTGACGCCAACGAGCGTAAACGATACGAAAAGACTCGAGGCTAAACGTCTCTTTCAACTGGCCGGCTCCTTGTGAGCCCNNCCTTGTGAGCCGGCCAGCTCCGCCCTAAACAGCCCGACAGATTTGCGGCGGAGGCCAAAACCTCAACCAGGAGGCGTCATGGGCGCACCGTTGACCAAGCAGGAACAGGCCGTACTACTAGGCATAGCCCGAGACGCCATCACCAGCTACCTACGCAACGGCACCATCGTCGAACCGGCGCAGGAAGAAGAATCCCTTAACCAGCACCTTGGCTGTTTCGTTACCCTGTCCCAGGCCGGCCAACTGAGGGGCTGCATCGGCACCTTCACCTCTCAGCGACCGCTCTGCAAAGAGGTCGCCGTTATGGCCATTACTGCGGCGACAGAAGATCCCCGCTTTTATCCCATGGGTAAAGACGATCTCGACAATTTTTCAATCGAGATCTCGGTCCTTTCTCCTCTACGCAAGACCAAAGACCCGGCAGAAATAAGCATCGGACTACACGGCATATACCTTGAAAAGAATGATCAAAGCGGGGTCCTGCTGCCCCAGGTCGCCATTGAACAGTGCTGGGATCGCAAAGCTTTTCTCCAACATACGTGCTATAAAGCCGGACTGGAAAAAGACGATTGGCAAGCGGCAGACTGCAACATCTATCTTTTTACTGCCCAGATCATGAGAGAATCAGACAGTCAGAAGTAGCTAGCGTCCCCCAGGAAACCCCGGATGGACACAGTGCAGTTTTTATATGGGAAACGAGAAACTTTCTCCAAGGTCAAGAAAATCAAACACTTGCACGGAAGCGTAGCTGTTTACGCGCACCATTCCGCAGGACAGCGGAACGTGACAGCCTCAGGCTGCCGAGGGCGATGACCATGGACGGCCCGAGTCACTAGCAAGCGTGCGAATTGACTCCGAGATTGGAGAAAAGTGCCGTTTTCGGAGGAAAACTAGCTAGTTTCCATCCGGAAACCCTTGATATTCGAAAACCTGTTCGCTGAGGCATGCTGATTTA
>LGVE01033989.1_pt1 | contig 10384 bp, 12 predicted proteins | sample 469871 | NCBI WGS metagenome assembly LGVE01 (sample SAMN03893561, study PRJNA290197) | marine sediment metagenome | material: sediment; isolation source: combined push core samples #3730, #5133, and #5579 collected at Hydrate Ridge | place: Pacific Ocean: Hydrate Ridge | reverse complement strand
CCTGCGGGCTTTACGGGGCTTGCGGTATTGTCTATGCCCTGACCTTTATGGGCTGGCTGCCTTTTAACGATGCCACTTTTCACAGTTATCAGCTCGGTTCCGCTCTGGAGGCAATTTTCCTGTCCTTTGCCCTGGCCGATCGCATTAATCTGTTGCGCCAGGAGCGGGAGCAGCTGAGCCATAGCGAACGGCGTCATAAAGAGCTGGCGGTAACCGACGGTCTGACCGGACTCTACAACCGCCGTTGTTTCGAAACGCAGATCGCTCTTGAAATTGAAGGGGCAGATCGGCTCGGTCATAAACTGACCCTGATGATGTTGGACGTGGATAATTTTAAGACGTTCAATGACAGCTATGGCCACCAGGAGGGCGATCGGGTACTGACCACCCTGGGCCGAATCATGCTTTCCTGTGTGCGGGATAAGGATGTGGCCTGCCGCTATGGCGGCGAGGAATTCACCATTATTTTGCCGGGAGGACAGAATTCCACGGCCGTGGAAATCTATGAAAGAATCAACGGCGAGCTGGAAGCCCACCGGTTCGGACCTGAAGGACAGAACGCTGGTCGGATCACTATGAGCATCGGCGTGGCGGAACATCTGCCGGACGAACCGGCGGAGAACTTGGTGCTCCGCGCCGATAAGGCCCTGTACGAAGCCAAGGATCGAGGCCGAAACCAGATCGTTATTGCCAGCCGGGAACCGGAAGCGGTCTTTTTCTCCTGTTTCGGCTCATCCCCTTCCAGCGACCAGCCCTACCTCTAGCTGGCGGTCCCAGTCTTCTTCTTGCTTTTTAGACCGAAATCCCCCCCCCCTCAGGCTTTGACCTCGGTGGTTCCAGCGTTTTATTGCTGCTGAAGAGCCGCACGCAAGGCCACTTGAATAGCCCTCTGTACCGCCTGCTCTTTCTTTGTCCCTTCTACCTTTTCGCTTTGACTACGATCTGCCAGCACTGCGCAGATGCAGGCCGCGGCAAAGCCATAGACTCCCGCCATCTTGAACAGGGTGCCGGCTTCCATTTCGTAATTGGCAATGTTGAGTCGACGGTATTCCTCGGTGATGCCCTGTAGCCGCCTTAGCAGGTGGGGGTTGGCTGACGACCGGGTCCGTTCCTGTCCTTCGTAGAAGGTGTCAACAGAAGCGGTGATGCCGAGGTGCCAGGGTACATGGAGGACACGGGCTGCTTCGACCAGGGCAACGGTGAGAAAGGGGTCTGCGGCCGCCGGATATTCGAGAGGGGCGATATCCTCGGCAGCCCCTTGGCGGCAGAGGGCTGCTCGACTGATCACCAGGCTGCCGGTTGTTATGTTGTCTGCGATGGCGCCGCAGGTGCCGACGCGGATCATCTGCCGAATGCCGACCTGATAGAGTTCGTTGACTACGATGCTCAGCGACGGTCCGCCCATGCCGCTGGTGGCGATCAGCAGGGGACGACCATCCGCCAGGCTCACCATATAGCTGTTCAGACCACGCTGCTGGGACAGGATTTTGAGTAACGTCACCCCCGGGGTCTGCTCGGCGATCTGCCGGCTGCGTTCAGGGTCGCCGCAGAGCAGGGCCATGAGCGGGGCAGGCTCACCCAGGTCCCGCCGACTGAAGCCGATATGGTAGAGAGGTTCAGAACTCATGATCTTCGCTCCAGTGGTCGTTGCACCGAAAAGGCCTTGGGTAGCAAGTCTGCGAGAGAAATCTCCAGGCGTTGGTCGCCTTGGCACAGGGAGATAATAACTGCTTCGGCAGCGAATTCCCGCAGTACCTGCCGGCAGGCGCCGCAGGGCATGGTCGGGGTTTCCGTCGGAGTATAAATGGCCAGGGCGACGATCCGTCGCTGTCCCTGTGAGACGGCGTTGAACAGGGCGACCCGCTCAGCGCAGCAGGACAGACCCAAAGAGGCATTTTCCACGTTGCAGCCGGTCACGATCTGCCCCCTGTCGGTCAGTACCGCCGCTCCGACGGGAAAGTTGCTGTAGGGGGCATAGGCGTATCCGCAGGCCTGACGGGCTGCATCCTCAAGGGCCACCTTTTGCGCAGGATTCAACTTCTTCATGGCAAGTCTCCGGTCGCAATTCAGCGGCGCTGCCAGCGCAGCCAGAGGCGAAGCAGCTTTTGCAGCCTGGGGGTCAGACGGCTGCGCTGATAGAGGTCGGCCAGCTTTTTTATCGCTTCGGCCTGAGTCGGATAGGGGTGCAGGGTGCGACCGATAGCCGCCAGGCCGATGCTGTTGGTAACGGCAAGGGCAAGTTCTCCGATCATTTCGCCGGCATGCTGGGCCACGATGGTCGCGCCGAGGATCTTGTCACTGCCTTTTTTCAGATGGACGCGAGCAAAACCTGCCGTTTCTCCATCGATCCGGGCCCGGTCGCTGTCCGCCAGAGGCACGGTCATGGTGTCGACCTGATAGCCCCGATCGCGCGCTTCCTTTTCATGCATCCCCACATGGGCGATCTCGGGAGAAGTATACGTGGTCCAGGGAATGACGAGCCGTGAATTGCGCTGCCTGCCCATGAATAGAGCGTTGGCAATAACGATGCGCGCCTGAGCGTCAGCCGTATGGGTAAACTTGTAAAGCGAACAGACATCTCCGGCGGAAAAGATCCGGGGATTACTGGTTTGCAGGCGGTCGTTGACCGTAACTCCCGCTTTGGGGTGATAGTCGACCCCAGCTTTTTCCAGATCGAGGCCTTCGACGTTGGGGGCCCGGCCGATGCCGACCAGAATCTGGTCGACGGCCAGTTGCCTGGTGTGGCCGTTTTCTTCATAGCCGATGATTCGTTCGTTACCCCGCTGCTCAACCTGTTGAGTGCGGACGTTGAAACAAAGTTGAATCCCTTCAGCCGCAAAGGTCTGGTGCACAATAGCGGCGGCGTCCTGATCTTCTCTTGGCAGCAATCGGGGGCCGTATTCCAGGATCGTCACTTCACTGCCAAGGCGGGCAAAAGCCTGGGCCAGCTCGCAGCCGATGGGGCCTCCACCGAACACCGCCAGTCGGGTCGGAAGTTCACTGAGGGAGAAGACCGTTTCGTTGGTCATATAACCAGCTTCCTCCAGTCCCGGAATGGGGGGAGCCGCGGCTCGAGCACCGGTACAGATGGCTGCTTTTTTAAAGGTCAGGATTTGTTCCCCGACCTGCAATCGGTCAGGAGCGGTGAAGTGGCCCTCACCGAGAAAAACATCGACTCCGAGTTCCTCGCTGAATCGCCGCGCAGAATCGTGGTCACTCAGCCCAGCCCGAACCTTCTGTAGGCGGGTCATGACCTCGGCAAAATCGATTCGCAGGTCGGTTCCGCCAAGAATTCCCAGCGGTCCTGAATGGCGAGCGTCGTGCATGGCTCGGCCGGAACGAATCAGGCATTTGGAAGGAACACAGCCTTGGTTAAGGCAGTCTCCGCCTAGCAGAGATCTTTCCACCAGAGCTACCTTGGCACCGAGTCCGGCTGCGCCAGCAGCGGTGACCAGGCCCGCTGGGCCGCCACCGAGGACCACCAGATTATAGCAGGGCGCTGGCCGCGGGTTTATCCAGTCGGCCGGATGGACATTGTCGAGCAGGGCTTGGTTGCTTGCGCTAACGGGTAAGACGGTGGGGTGTTGGGTCATTGGACCGCTCCCGGGGAGTTATGGCAGAGAGAACATTAAAAGGACAAACCATAGCCGAAACAATTAGGTTCAAGTATGTCATGGAAAGATCAGGGCTGGTTTTGGCGATTTCTTTTGGCTGTGAAGAAGAGCACCATTATTGCTGAGGGCGCTGTGGCCCATGGAACGCCCTTCTGTTAGCGTTTTTTGCGTCGAAACAGATCGGTTTTTAGACTGGAAACCCGGTCGAGAAAGAGCAGGCCGTCAAGATGGTCCAGCTCATGCTGGATAGCCACGGCTTCAAAACCGGTAGCGCGAATGACCTGTTGGTCACCACGGCGATCGAGAAATTGCACTAGGATTTCCTCGGCCCGGACCACATTGCCGGTGTAGTCGGGAACGCTCATGCAGCCTTCGCGCATGATCTTCTGTCCCGATTGTTCGAGGATTTCCGGATTGATCATCACCAACTGGCCGTGGTTGTTCTCCCGGCCGAGTTTGCTGTTGGAAACATCGACCACCACCACCCGTTGCGAGACACCGATTTGGGGTGCCGCCACTCCGACGGAGTGGCCGGAGGCGAGCATGGTGTCGAGCAGGTCCTGAACCAGGGTGTCGCACGCTTGATTCAGTTCAGCGACCAGTTCACAAACCATTTTAAGTATCGGATCGGGATAACAGAGAATTTCGCGAACAGCCATTGGTTTACAGCTCCACCGGCGTGATGTCGCGCACCGAGATGTCGACCTGCAGACTATCCTTTAATTCTGCCATTACTTCAGCCAGCTTTTCGAGAGGGATGCCAGGCGGCAAAACAGCTTCGATCATCATCACATAGACCGGTCGCTCCGGTGAACCAACCAGTTTGGTATTGAGATCGGTGATATTGATTTGTCGATCGCCCAATTCCTTGACGACCGGATAGACAATTCCCGGTTTGTCGGACCCGTAGACTGAAATCAGGCAGAGCTCTCCCGGTAGCTGGGGAGCTGCTTCGCCGCCGGGTTGCAATGTGCGGAGAAAGACCGACAGGCCATCTTGTTCGATCGGCTCAAAGGCGGTGCCGAAGCTTTCTCTGGTACTGAATTGAGGGTGGGATATAATCAGAATCATGGCGAATTGACCGCCAAGAATGGTACAGCTCGAATCGGCAATATTGCAGCCCAGGTCAAAGAGAACTTTTGTCACACGGGCAACAATTCCAGAATGGTCTCGGCCGATGATTGTCAGAGCAAAATGGTTCATAGCGGGCTCCTGCTGAGGTAGGTATGATAGGTGAACCTTTGCGTTGGTGATGCATTTCTTCTAACATGACTGGTAGAAAAATACCATCTTTCTGCAGGAGGCAGGGCATTGTTGAACCGTAAGGATTTAGCCATCACATTTTTTAGAGCTTCAGGTCCGGGAGGACAGAAAAAAAACAAAACCGAATCGGCGGTGCGGATTAAACATCTGCCCACCGGAATCCTGGTTGTGGCCACCGAGGAGCGGTCTCAGCAGCGGAACCTGGAAAAGGCTTTGCAACGTCTTGAAGAACGATTGCAAGCCCAACAGCGCCGACCAGCAAAGCGGATTGCCACGCGGCCGGGCCGCGGTGCTCGTGAGCGGCGGTTACAGCAGAAACGACAGCGTTCAGAGATCAAAAGTGGCCGCAAGAACTGGCAGGATTAAGCCCGATAACCTCTTAGCGCACAACGATCGAAGCGCTGCGATCAAAGGGGTTGGTTCGCAGGGTGAGAGAAAAAAGGAAAGGATAGTTGTGTTGCAGATGCTGTACATAGATCAGCCATTGACGTACCAGTTGTGAATAGGCGCGGCGTATGTCTCCGCATAGATGGTCATTGTCGCTCTCTGGCAGGGCTCCAATATCCTTTCGGTGCAGCAGCTCTTCTTTAAGATGCATGACGGCGATGAGAAGATCGGTAAAGGATTCGTGCTCCAGCATGTAGGGGCTCTCCATCAAGCGTACCAGTAATTGGGTTTGCTTACCGATAAACTCGCGCAGCTTGTCGATGTCGATCTTTTCGACCTCGACTTTATACAGGTGCCGATCGAGTCTTTTCAGAGCCTGCTGGTAGTTGCTGGCATTCCAGTCATTATCCAACTTCAGAACCTGTTCCAAATCGTTGCGGTGGCAATCAGCTGCGGCAAAGAAACGCATCAGTTCGGTTCCCGCTTCACTGAAAAAAAGCCCGATCACCATCTGCAGTTTTTGTAAGCGGATCTGGTTCTCATGCCGTTCAAGAAAAATTTCGGTGGCGTTGGCCAGTAAGCTGACGAAGGTGCCGACGCCGGCAAAGATCAGAACGATGGCCAAACCTTTTCCGGTTGTGGTGACGGGGGCAATGTCCCCGTAACCGACGGTGGCGATAGTCACCATAGTAAAGTAGGCAGCATCAACCAGGGGCAGCTGTTCAACCAGCATGAAGCCAAAGGTGCCGACCAGCATCACCAGAATGAAAATAACCAGATAGATGAACAGGCGAGTTTTGTTTGTGCGGGAAATCATGATGAGTATTTATCTGCTGTGGTTACGGGTTTAGGCAGATTACGGGGCGACGGTAGCGGAGTTCGCCATTGGCCTTTGCAATGAACGCCAGTGTTTCAGTGGGCCGATCCACACGGCCAGGCAGAGCAGTACGGCTAGCCATTCAGGCAGGATATTAAGGGTTGCCAGCAGCAGGGTAGCCACCGACAGGGCAAAGGTCCAGAGAAAAATCAGGCCGAGCAAGGGACCCGTAGGTTGCAAGGAAAGATCTGGAAAGAGGCCGGCCTGTTGCAAGTCGACTTGGTGGCGTAGAGCAAACAGCCAGAAATGGGGTAGCTGCCAGAGCAACAGCAGGCCGCTGAGCAAAACCAGACGATGGTCGCCGATCTGGCCGCCGCCAGCCAACCAGCCCAGAACCGGGGCCAGGCTGCCGCAGCAGGCGCCGGGTAGCAGAGCCAGGGCTGTATGCCGCTTAAGGGGTGTGTAGAGACCGTTGTAGCAAATGAGTGCGGCAACACCGGCTAGCGCGCTGCGCTTATCGCAAACGGTCAGCAGCACCAGGCCAAGACCGCAGGCAATGACCGCCGCGATGAGTACCGTACGGGGCTGCAATTGGCCGGCTGGTAGTGGTCGGTTGCGGGTGCGGAGCATACGGGCGTCGCTGTGTCTCTCCTGAACCTGATTGAGCATGGTGCCGGCCATGGCCAGCAGCAAAGTGCCTATGCTCAGTGGCAAGGCAATAGCCCGTGAAGCTCCGGGACAGAGCAACCAGCCCACCATGGCAGCTGCCGCCACCGCGGTACAGAGCCGGATCCTCAGCAGGCCGGCGATCATGGACCTGCCGGGACAATCGATAGTGCCTCGCTGCACAGATAATCGACCAGAAGCTGCAATTCATCGCTCGGAATCTGCCCCTGATACGAAGGCATCACCGGTGGATAACCCTGCACCAGGTCGGCCTGGGGTTGTAGGATGGAACGTTGCACATAGCTTCGGTCGACAATCAGGTTTTGCTCTTGTCCTTTGCTTACCACCCGCACCTGCCGACCCAACAGCCCCTGAAAGGTTGGCCCGATCCGCTGACTTCCATCCAGAGAATGACAGCCGCTGCAACCATGGCGGGTTAGCAGGGCAGGGCCCTCGACGGTTGCCGCCTTTTTGCCATGTTTCAGCCAGGCGTTGAACTGCTCTTGTGGCAGGGCCTCGACGGTGGTGGTCATGGACGAATGGCTGACGCCGCAGTACTCGGCGCAAAACAGATCAAAGGAACCGGCTTCCGGGGCTCGGAACCAGACGTAGGTGCTGATGCCGGGAACCGCGTCCATTTTGACGCGGAAGGCCGGAATGTAGAGGCTGTGCAGCACATCCTTCGAGGTGATAGCCACCCGTACTGCTCGGCCCACCGGCACGTAAAGACGGTCGCTGCTGCGGCCGTTTTCGTAGTTGAAGCTCCATGACCACTTGCGGCCTTCAGCCTGCACCTTGAGGGCATCCGGCGGCACGTCCCTCAACTTCAGGTAACCCTCCCAGCTGTACCAGAACATACTCAGTACGATCAGGGTCGGAATTAGAGTCCAGACAAACTCCAGCCAGAGTTTGGAGCTGGGGCTTGGTTGCGGCTGGGGATGACGGCGATGGTGGTAGCGGATCACGAACACCACCATGGTTGCAGTTATGCCGAGCAGCAGCAGGCCCGAGATGCCGAAGATGTAGAGAAAAACGGAATCGACGGCTTCAATAGTTGTGAAAGGCAGATCGGTCACAGGTAGACTCAACGGTAGAGGACGTCTAAAAAAGTCAGGCCGATAAAGGCGGCCAAGGTCAACAATGCGATGAACAGACAGATTACCAACAGCTTGGGTTCGTTTTTAAGGTGCATGAAATAGAACACGACCAGGCTCGCCTTCAGGGTGGCGATGCCGAGGGCCGCCCAGATATTGATGGCGCCGAGGTCGAGACGGGAAACCCCGACGGTTATCCCGGTCAGGACCAGTAATAGAATCCAGACAGTGGTTAGGCAGCGAAAACTAAGAGCCGTATGAGCTGTTTGGTTCATGTGTCCCTCGTTACAGCAGTAGGTAGTACAGGGGGAAGATAAAGATCCAAATTAGATCGACTAGGTGCCAGTACAAGGCGCTGTTTTCTAGCAGAACCGGATTCTGGGCTGTGACCTGACCCCTACAGGTCAGGCCGAAGGTCCATAGCAATAGTGCCGCACCGACCAGAACATGCAGACCGTGGAGGCCGGTGGTTACGAAATAGAGGCTGAAAAAGATTTGTTGGCCTGCTGGCAGGGCTTCCAGTTCAGCGCCGCCGGGGAAGATGCCGTGCCCGAACTTGGCCTGCCATTCGATCCCCTTGATGGTCAAGAAAAACAGTGAAGCCAGTATTGTGACGCAAAGCAGTATTTGACAGAGCTGCCGGCGGCCCTGTTGCAAGGCGCTCAAGGCCAGGGCCACAGTCAGACTGCTGGTGATCAGCAGCAGCGTATTGACGGTGCCGAATAGGGTGTCGAGCTGCTGGCCGCCAGCGGCAAAGTCGGCGGGATAGCGGGCCAGATAGACGGCATAGAGTAGAAACAGTCCGCCGAACAGCAGTAGTTCCGAAAACAGGAACAGCCACATGCCGAGACGGGCGCCGAGGGCATCGGTTTGTGTGGTCATGGCTTACCTGCCTGCTGCAGATCGTAAGGGTCGTGGGTTACCTGCGGCGGCTGGGCAAAGTTGTCTGTCGGTGGAGGTGAGGTCACTACCCATTCGAGAGTGGCGGCTTGCCAGGGGTTGCTACCGGCTGCCGCGCCGCGCCGCATGCCGCGATAGAGATTACCGAACATCAGCAGCAGGCCGATGGCCAGCACCCAGGAGCCGACGGTGGCGACCACATTGAGGTTTTGAAATTGGGGCAGATAATCGTAGTAACGGCGGGGCATACCGTGCAGACCGACCAACATCATCGGAAAGTAGAGCAAGTTGAAGCCGACAAAGATGATGGCCCAGGCGATGGTGGCGGCTTTCATGTTGTACATGCGGCCAAAAATCTTCGGCAGCCAGTAGTGCAAGGCGGCAAAGAAGGCGAAGCCGGTGCCACCGAACATGACGTAGTGGAAGTGCCCGACCACAAAGTGAGTGTCGTGGAGGTGCACGTCGGCGGACGCTGAGCCCAGGACCAGACCGGTCAGGCCACCGATGGAAAAGAGGAAGACGAAAGCCAGGGCAAAGAGCATCGGCGGCTCAAGGGAAATGGAGCCCCGGTAGAGGGTAGCTACCCAGTTAAAAACTTTGACCGCCGATGGAATGGCCACCAGAAAGGTCAGCAGGGAAAAGACCAGGATGGCGGTGTCGCTCATGCCGCTGACGAACATGTGATGTCCCCAGACCAGGGATCCGGCAGCGGCGATGGCCACACTCGAAGCGGCGATGGCTTTGTAACCGAAAGTAGGCTTGCGGGAAAAGACCGGTATGATCTCCGAGATTACCCCCATGGCAGGTAGCACCATGATGTAGACCGCCGGGTGGGAGTAGATCCAGAACAAATGTTGGTAAAGGATCGGATCGCCGCCTCGGGCCGGATCGAACAGGCCAAGACCGATAAGGCGTTCGACCATCACCAGGATTACGGTGATGCCGAGAACCGGAGTGGCGAGAATCTGTACCCACGCGGTGGCGTAGAGGGACCAGATGAACAAGGGCAGGCGCCCCCAGTGCATGCCTGGCGCTCGCAGACGATGGATCGTGGTAACGAAGTTGACCCCGGTCAGAATTGAGGAAAAGCCGATGATGAAGACCGCCAGCAGGGCCAGTGAGACGTTGGTCGGAGTCTCGGAGCTGAAGGGCACGTAAAAGGTCCAACCGGTATCCGGAGGGCCGCCTCCGCTGAACAGAGAGGTCAGGGCCATGAAGGCGCCAAGGATATAGAGCCACCAGGAAAGCAGGTTGAGTCGCGGAAAGGCCACGTCCTGAGCGCCGATCTGCAAAGGCAGCATAATGTTGCCGAAGGCGCCGGGAATGCCGGGAATGATAAACAGGAAGATCATCACCACGCCGTGCAAGGTGAACAGGGCGTTGTAGGTCTGAGCCGTGGCAATGGTCGCGCCGGGAGCGATGAGTTCCAGGCGGATCAGCAGGCCCAACACCATGCCGACGAGAAAAAAAGCGCAGACGGAGTAGAGATAGAGCAGGCCGATGCGTTTATGATCGACGGAGAATATCCAGTCGAAGAGCAGTGGCTGGCGATCGGAAGCCTGAAGAAAACCGCGGTAATTTTGCTGGGTCATAGGATGACAGCTTTCCGTGCCTAGTTAGTTTCCATCCGGAAACCCTTGATA
>LGVE01189560.1_pt2 | contig 10395 bp, 9 predicted proteins | sample 469871 | NCBI WGS metagenome assembly LGVE01 (sample SAMN03893561, study PRJNA290197) | marine sediment metagenome | material: sediment; isolation source: combined push core samples #3730, #5133, and #5579 collected at Hydrate Ridge | place: Pacific Ocean: Hydrate Ridge | reverse complement strand
GCTTTATCCATTGCCACAAGAGCATCTGAGCGACCGATTGGTAGTGAAGAGTTACCGATTGGCGCCATCAGTTTTTTCAGTTCCTGATCCATTGCTAAGAAGTAGTTGACGATATTCTCGGCAACGCGTTCAGGGTCAAGGCGATGTGCTAATGCAGGGATTTGCGAGGTGATTCCAGCGGGGCACAGACCGGTGTTGCATGCATTGCAACGACCTTGATCGTTACCGACACAACCAGCCATCTGTAAAATGAGTTTGCCGGTGAACACACCGCTCGCGCCAAGGCACATCATTTTAAATGCATCTGCAGCAAGATCACCTGTTTTGCCGAGTCCGCCAGCGGCCCAAAGTGGAATTTGTCCTTGGCGACCCTGAGTGACCGCCGCGAGGTAGCAATCGCGTAATTTACTGACGATTGGATGACCTGTGTGGTCGAGGGACACTTCGTGGGCTGCCGCAGTTCCGCCATCAATGCCGTCGAGGAAAAAGCCGCCGACAATATTGTATGGGTCGCGGACGAGGTTGTTAAATACGGAAACGCTCGTCGATGATGCGGCGACTTTAATGGCAACCGGTACGCGGAACTTAAACGCAGCATTAAACGAGAGGAACATCTTTTGAACGCTCTCTTCGATGGAGTACAGCCCTTGATGGTTTGGCGGACTGAGTAAGTCAGTCTTGGGGACACCGCGAATGGCCATGATGTGCTCAGCAACTTTTTGTGCTTGAAGCAAGCCACCGTCACCAGGTTTTGCCCCCTGACCGATTTTGATCAACACCCCAGCGGGATCTTCGACCATGTCAGGCATCGCTTTTAGGATTCGGTTCCAACCAAAGTGGCCGGATGCCACCTGAAGGATCATATATTTCATGTAGCGGCTTTTGAGTAGACGCGATGGCACGCCACCTTCACCAGAGCACATGCGTACTGGCAGGCCGCACTCCTCGTTCAGGTAGGCAACGGCCATAGCCACCCCTTCCCACATGCGCCATGATAATGCGCCGATGGACATATCGCCGATGATGACGGGATAGATCCAGCTAACAGGAGGTGTTTGGCCACTAGAGATCAACGTACCATCGCTGCCAAGCTTTAACGGTAGTTCATCGGCAGGCAGGGTGCGACCAAATGGCGCAAGCATGTCAAAGGTGTGGCGCTGTGCATCGAGGCTCGGGTCAGTCATTTGCGAGATGCGACCGACACGAAGTTGGTCAAGGGTTCGTGTGCTGCCTGTTATGTTTTTACGTCCGCCACGTTTGATGGAGTCACCGCCTGCACAGCGTGAAACGATGGGGTGGCGTGTGTCTGGGTTGCGTACGGGGGCAATGGCATCGTTAGGGCATACTTTTTCACAGNNNCTGGCACGGCTGAAAAGCGAGCACGCGGGTCAGGTAGGTCGCCTTCTGAGAAAATCATGCGCCGGCGCTCGATTTTAGCTTCAATGGCGCGGAATGAACACGCGGCAACACAGGAACCGCAGAGGGTGCAACGGCTGGCGTCGTAGCGCAATTTCCATGGCAGATCGGTCGGGGTTATGTCGTTAATTTTTACTGTTTCCATCGTGCAATCTCCAGTTCTTCATTGATTACAACAATTTCACGCTCATTTGGGTAGATGTCGGTTGCCCAGTCGCGCTCAGGTAGTATCTCGTTAATGCCACACACTTCAGATGAAATTACCACAGTGTCCTCGGTTCTACCGACAACGACAGGACGCAGTTTTTTCGCATCGCAGCAGGTGAACATGGTGTTGTCAGGCAATACGCCGATGATGGTGTTTGGCCCGTTAATCTCAAGGTTTGCCAGTGATTGACGAATAGCGATCAACTGCTCGGCATCCTCACGGTCGTTTAATTCTGCAAACGGCAGTGGGGTGATCACGTGTTTGAAGTATTTAAGCGGCCATTTGAGTTGGCGATGGACATAGTGCAAGCTATACAAAAAGCATTGTGAGTCCGATTCAAAACCAATGTAGCCACGGTGGAGATTGTCCTGCATCTCTTTATTCTTCTGGTAGAAGGTGTTTTCCCCATTAGCGAGACCAGTGTAGCCTTGCAGGAAGAATGGGTGAGCAGCATAGCGAACGATGTCGTAGTTTGTGTTTTGACGACATTGGGCGGTAATCACTTTAGCGGTAAAATTTTTATCTGGCTCCCATAGGTTGAAAAAGGTACCAATGTCGCGCGGGTCACCAATCTCCTTAAGGGTGACAACGTCGGGCCAGAATGAATACACATATCCTTGATCATCAGGCTCCAAAACAGCACGCATCTTTAAGCGCATATCAAGCAGGAGTTCTTCCTTCTCCCCTTGGCTGGCGTTCTTAACGTTCTTTGGGTACGAGAATGTTTGAAAAACGTAGTTAGGCATTGCGATGATATCAAGTTCATCGCTAGGGAATGTTTCGGGAACCCACTGCAAGATGCGACGAAATCCAGCTTCGTGCAAAATGTTTTCGGCTAAGTTTAGCCCTTCGTCGGTGCAAGCCATCGATAACGTAGGCAGATGCTTGTAACCTTCAAAGATCCCACCGAGGTCCTGCATGACCATGGCGAAGCCTGAATTGTCGTGCCCTTTTTGTTGCGATTGCATTAACAATAGGGCTTTACTTGGGTGAGTGTAATTTTTACTCTTTATGGCACCTATGCGACACATACCGTAGGTTTCCTCCATTAGTTTTTGAGATTTCGTGTTGATATCTTTATTGAGCAATAACTGTGCCTTTTTTGTTAGGCAATTAATTTTGTTGAAACGGCGTATATGCGAGGATTTTTGACAGTGCAATGCGAAGGATGGCGGCTGTGGATGTATACGTGAGTAGGTTGGTGGATAAGTGGGTACTCTGTGTGGCGTTTTTTGCTCAAACTAAAAAACTCCCACTTGAGGTGAGAGTTTTTTAGTTTGGAAGTAGTTGTTATCTTTTATTGAAAGTTGAGCTGTGTTTACTTAGAGTAATGTTACCCAGTTGTGCTTGTCTTCACAGCGGCCATATTGGATGCCTGTGAGAGTATTGTACAGTTTCATGGTTAGTTCGCCTGCGGTGCCGTTGCCGAGCAGGACATCTTGATTTTGATAGGTGAATTGGCCAACGGGTGAAACCACAGCAGCTGTTCCGGTACCGAATGCTTCTGTTAGGCGACCGTTCTTAGCCCCGTCGAGAACTTCATCAATCGTCAGTGCGCGCTCTTCGACCTCATAGCCAAACTCTTTTACTAAGGTTAAAATTGAGCGGCGGGTAATACCGTTGAGAATTGAACCTTTTAATGGTGATGTCACCACTTTGCCATCGTAGAGGAAGCAAATATTCATACTGCCGACCTCTTCAACGTATTTGCGCTCTACGCTGTCGAGCCATAGCACTTGATCGTAACCTTGTTGACTGGCAAGGGTTGAAGCGTAGAGGCTTGAAGCGTAGTTGCCACCGGTTTTTGCTTCACCTGTGCCGCCAGCAGGAACGCGAGAATACTCATCCGATACGAGGATTTTAACTGGGCTTAATCCGCCTGAGTAATACGCCGCAACGGGTGATAAAATGATATAGAACAGATATTGGTCAGCGGGCTTAACGCCGAGAATAGCTTCTGTTGCAATCATCGTTGGCCGGATGTAGAGACTTGTTCCTTCGCTATGCGGAACCCAGTCCTGCTCAAGCTTGAGCAGTTCATTGAGTGCTTTAAGGCAAAAGTCGACATCGAGCTCAGGCATGCACATGCGTTCGGCACTGAGATTGAAGCGCTCAAAGTTGTCTCGTGGGCGAAATAAAGCAATTTCGCCATCTGGACGGCGAAAGGCTTTAAGTCCTTCGAAGATCTCTTGAGCGTAGTGAAGAACCAGTGCCGCAGGGTCGAGGCTGAGTGGTCCGTATTGTTCGATTCGAGGAGAGTGCCAGCCTTTGCCAGTGTCATATTCCATGACAAACATACGATTGGTAAACTCTTTACCGAAGACAAGATTGCTTTCGTCTTTAACGGGTTGTTTCGTTTCGTTAACGGGTAAAATCTGAATATCCATGATTGTATATCCTCCAAATCTCTAATTTTGTTTAGTGGGGTAAAACTCCATCAATTTGTCTATCATACCGCGGTCAGGGCTAGCAAGAATATTCTATGGTTCTGGGTGTTTGTCTTTATGTTGATACAAGCCTTATTTGACACTAGCTCTACCGAGGGCGATTACGGCGACAGTATGACCATGGTGAGAAAGAAGTTCAGAACATACTCTGGCTGTTGAGGTGGTGGTGACGATATCGTCAACTAAAATCACCCGTTGCGGCGGCAGAGTGTGGTTGATTTTGAATGCTCCATGTAAGTTTTTATGGCGCTTGCTGGCGTTAAGTAGTGACTGCGGACTTGTTGGTCGAGTGCGTATCATCGCTTGCGCTAACACGTCAATATCAAGAGCCTTACCCACCAGTCGGGCGAGGAGTAATGACTGGTTGTAGCCCCGTTCACGCAACCGGTTTCGATGTAATGGTACGGGGATAATGAGGTCAGGTTGGTATGCCGTGATATCGCTGCTAAGTTGATCAAGTATGCACTGGGCGAGAGGTTTAGCCAGTGTAGGATAACCATGATATTTGAATTGGTTCATTGCCTGAGCCATCACTTCGGTATAGATCCCTGCTGTTTTGATCCATTCAAAGGGCGGCGGTGTTTTCAGGCATTGGCTGCATTGATGTGCGGCGATGCTGGCGGCTTGATAAGGTTCATCGCAGCGTGGGCAGCGCGAAGGGGCATGACTTTGGCACTGGGCCTTGCATGTGTTGCAGAGTGTGGCAATGGAGCCGTCAGGTTTGGCTTGTAGTGGCTTGCTGCACAGAGGGCAGTGTGGAGGTAACAGCTGGTATGAAAGCCATAGTAGCTCTTGGCGGCTGCGTTGAAGGAGTTGTTTGATTCGTGGATGGCGAATAGGAAAAGGCCATCTCATTGTCAATTACTCGGCAAGTTTGAGAAGGTTGTGGCCGGTCATCTCTTCAGGCTGGGCTAAATCGAGTGCCGCTAACAGCGTTGGTGCAATATCGGCAAGTTTGCCTGCTGAGAGTGTAAATTGACTGGCATCATTGGCGACATAGATAAGTGGAACGGGGTTGGTGGTGTGGGCTGTGTATGGCTGACCCTGTTCATCTTCCATTTGCTCGCAGTTGCCATGGTCCGCAGTGATAAACAGCGCACCATTTTGAGCGAGAGTGGCATCAATTACTTGTTTCAGGCTACTGTCAACGACATCCATCGCTTTGATGGCGGCAGGTAGGTTTCCTGTATGGCCGACCATGTCAGGATTGGCAAAGTTGAGGATGATGAGGTCGTGTTTTGCGTCATTAATTTGCTCAATCACCTGTGTTGCGACATCGTTGGCACTCATTGCTGGTTTTTCGTCGTATGTTTTAACGTCCTGTGGTGACGGGATAAGGATCCGGTCTTCGCCATTAACTGCTGCTTCGCGACCGCCGTTAAAGAAAAAAGTAACATGAGCGTATTTTTCAGTTTCGGCAATGTGGAGTTGTGTTAACCCCGCTTGAGCGACAACCTCAGCAAGAATATTGGCATAGTTATCGGCGGGGAAGGCAACGGGGAGTTTGAGTTGTTCTTCGTACTCTGTCATGCAGACAAACGCTGCAAGTTCTATTGCATTCGATCGCTTAAATCCATCGAAGTCTGCTGTGGTGAATGCGCGCGAGATCTCCCGGGCACGATCGGCGCGAAAGTTGAAAAAGATGATGCCATCACCATCACAGATCGGCACTGGTTCGCCAATAATACAAGGCTCAACAAATTCATCTGTTTGCCCCTGTTGGTAAGCTGCTTCGATGGCACTGGCACTGCTGTCAAAGGCCATCCCTTCGCTTAGCGTCATAGCGCGGTAGGCTTTCTCAACTCGCTCCCAGCGATTATCGCGATCCATAGCATAAAAGCGACCACAAAGAGTGGCGATTCGACCTGCGTTGAGGGTGGTTAACATCTGTTCGAGTTGCTCAAGGTAGAGTTTTGCGCTTTGAGGCGGGGTGTCACGGCCATCAAGGAATGGATGAATACATATTTCGACGATACCAAAATCAGCGGCCATTTTAACGAGTGCATACAGGTGAGTATTGAGCGAGTGAACACCGCCATCGGAAAGCAGACCTATGAGATGGAGTTTGCCCTGTGTGATTTTGATTTTTTGTAGGGCATCGACGAGGGTGGCATTGGTGAAAAAATCACCCTCGTCGATACTTTTACTGATACGTGTTAAATCTTGATAGATCACCCGACCTGCACCAATATTGAGGTGGCCAACTTCTGAGTTGCCCATCTGCCCTTCGGGCAGACCGACAGCAAGACCTGATGCCTGAAGGGTTGAGTGTGGGTAGCACTTAAGGAGGTGATCAATACACGGGGTATTGGCCAGCTTGACCGCATTGCCACGTGTCCTTGAACTAAGGCCCCAGCCATCCAGAATGGTGAGAACGACAGGTTTGTGATGTCGTTCCATTGGGGCGCTCATGATTAAGCTCCTGCTTGAGGGATAACGGGTGAGATCACTTCGCGATCCTCGATCATGGTGCGGAAGGCGATGCTGTAGCTGCCCCATGTGCCGCAATCGTCGCAGCGACTCATCCACTCCGGTGACGTTGTACCGCAGCTGTCACACACGTAGCCAAGACTGAGTTGATTGTCTACGCCCAACGCTTTTTGGTACTCAGCAATCGCCTCATCAATACGATTACGTCGACGGAGCGCTTCAGCAAGTAATAGATGAATTTGTGGAAAGTCCGGAGCCGAACTTTCAACAATATAAATGTGTTCCAGTGCTTCATCTACCATCTCTAGGCGTAAGCACAATTTGCCATAAAAAAAGCGTAACACGAGGTCGTTGTAACGTTCTGACAATGCGCCGTTGTAGAAGGTTAGCAGTGATTTTGGATCTTCAAGTTGAATATAGAGGTTCTCAAGGCGTGACAGAAATACGCTGCGGCCCAACTTGTTGTAACTCTCTTGCCAAATCTTTGCGGCTTCATCATTGTTTTCCGCCATCAGGTAGGCATCACCGAGGGTGACACGAGCAGAAACAAAATCCGGACTCTCTTTTATGATCTGCTTGAGTGTTGCAACCGCTTGATCACTATCATCGTTAGCCATTTTCTGTTTGGCCACTTCGTAGCGAATAGAGAGCATTTTGCCCTTCTCTTCTTGAATGCGGTTGCCGCTCAGACCCGCTTTTAGAAGGCGTTTTTGTAACTCTTGCGCTTCCTCCCAGCGTTGATGTTTCATGTGCAGATCGCGTTGTGCGCGGATCGCCTTGCGGTTATCTTTTTCCTGCTCAAGAATCTCTTCGTACTCTTTGCATGCCGAATCATCTTGGTCGAGAGTTTCGTAGGTGGCGGCAAGCTTAAATAGCACCTCAAGGCTTTTGCCGTTGATGCTCTTTGCTTTACGTAGCAAAGTCACTGCCCCTTGAGTGTCACCCTCTTGGCTGAACACGCTGGCGAGAGCAATGTAGCTATCGACCTTGTTGGGGTTTTTATCAATGGCTTTTTGCAGCAGGCTGTGAGCGCGTTTAATGTCGCCAGAGAGGAGGCGGCCAACACCATCACGGTAAACGGTGTCGATCTCTTTGCTCTTCTTTTCCGAGCGACTACGCAACCATGAGCGCAGGCCGAAGCTGACTGCACCATACAGGTGGAAACCGTAACCGATAAAAAGGCCAACAAGGACGCAGCCGATAACAATCACTGTTACCGGATAGGTGACGGAGTTGTCTGGCATGAAAAAGATGGTCATCTCCTGCGGGTTGATTCCCGAGAAAAAAACAAAAAACGCCAGAAACATGATGACAACGAGAAGAAATGACATGAGAGTCATACGGTCCTCCTGTGGGTGAAAACCCAATAAATTAAAATGGTGTCGACACACTCGTCGAACTTTATTTAGCAGTATGAGCCTATGCTGCGCCCTTATTACCTATTGTGGTAGGGTTCGTTGCGTATGATCGTGAACCCTCGGTATATCTGTTCAAGTAAAAATAATCGAGCCATCTGATGAGTAAATGTCATCTCCGATAGCGATAGTAGTTCGTTACATTGCTTTCTTAGTTTGTCGGTCAGTCCGTAAGCCCCACCAATGATAAGGCAGATGTTAGCTGTGCCTTGGTTCATGTGTTGCTCAATTTTTTTAGCAAATTTTTCTGAACTGGCCTGTTTACCTATCTCATCTAAGCCGATTAAGTAGGAACCGCTCGGAATTTTTGCCAGTATCTGTTCCGCTTCACTTTGGCGGATAAAATTGACATCCGCTTTCTTGCCGCCTCTTTTTTCCTCTTTCAATTCAATAATATTGAGAGGTGCAAAGCGTTTGAGACGTTGTTGGTACTCTTCTGCCCCTTGTTTGATAAAGGGTAGTGAGAGTTTTCCGACGCAAATGAGGGTGATCTTCACGTGTCCCTCTATTTGAGATCTTCAGGGACGGCAAGCTCTGTTGCTTCAATCCACAGGCCATCTAAGTCGTAAAATTTTCGTACATCTTGTTGAAAAACGTGAACCATGACATCACCGTAGTCGAGGAGTACCCAGCGGCCCTCGTTCATCCCTTCAACAGCAAGGGGGGCAAGGTCGTATTCCTCTTTGAAGCTCAAACGTACCGATTCTGCAATCGCTTGAACCTGACGATCTGATGTTCCTGATGCCAAAACGATATAATCGGTTAGTGCCGAAAGCTCAGAGATATAGAGGATCTTTAAGTCGAGAGCTTTGCGGTCGAGGCAATATTTGGCGCATAAAAGGGCGCGGCGATCTGATTCCAATGTTTTTACCTTTCTGGACGCACATACAAATGGTGCGTTTTGATATATTCAGCAACAGTAGCGGGAAGCAGTGCGCTAACCGATAGGTTGTTGGCTACATTGTTTCTGATCTGAGTTGAGGAGATATCAAGAAATGTCTGCTCAAGAAAGATCAATTTTTGTCCGCTACTGTGACAAAATGAATTAAGTTCAGAATCATAACAGAACTGATGACGGATAGCAACGGGCAGCACCGTATCTGATGCTGGCATTTTCACTCTGGGGCGACGAGCGACAACAAGGTGGCATAGCTCAAACAGTTGTGAGTAATTGTGCCAAGTATGGATGGTGTTAAGCGAGTCCATTCCGATCAGAAAATAGAACTGATCATCGGGATAGAGCTGATGCAGGATAGCAAGTGTCTCAACGGTATAGCTTTTACCCTCGCGCTGGGCTTCGACGTCACTCACTTCAAAATGTCGATATGGTAATATTGCCCTTTTGACCATTGAAAACCGGTGCTCAAAAGGGTCGATATCGCTGATGTTTTTATGTGGTGGCTGCGCTGCTGGGATGAAAATGACCCGATCAAGCTTACAGCTCGACAACAGTTCTTCCGCGCATTTTAAGTGGCCGTTGTGGATGGGGTTAAAAGTGCCACCCATGATCCCTGTTCTCATTGCTGCCACCTAGGGGCGAACCTGCCCATCACCGAAGACGATAAATTTACGCGTGGTGAGGTCTTCAAGGCCCATTGGACCAAATGAATGGAGTTTTGTCGTCGAGATACCAATTTCAGCACCAAGACCGAGTTCGCCACCGTCAGAAAAACGCGATGAGGCGTTGACCATGATGACACTTGAGTTGACGCTGCGGACAAATTTTTGTGAGTTGGCGTAGCTATTAGTGACAATCACCTCGGTGTGCAGAGATGTGTGTTGACGAATATGCTCAATCGCTTGGTCTAGATTGTCGACAACGCGCACAGCTAAAATAAGGTCGAGGTATTCTTCATCCCAATCTGCATCGGTGGCTGGTTTTGCTGACGGCGCAAGAGAGCAGGTGACAGGGCAGCCGCGTAGCTCCACCTTGTTTTGCTCCATCTCGTGAGCGATGCGGGGAATAAAAGTTTCAGCAATATCCTTGTGAACCAAAAGCGTTTCCATCGCATTGCATACGCCCGGACGTTGCACCTTGGCATTTAAACAAATATTACTTGCCATATCGGCATCGGCATCGGCATCAACAAACGTATGACAAACCCCTTTGTAGTGCTTGATAACGGGGATACGCGAGTTCTCGCTGACAAAGCGGATCAGGCTTTCACCGCCACGAGGGATGATGAGGTCAATCTCTTCATCGCGCTTGAGCAGTTCACTGACAGCGTTGCGGTCGGTTGTGGTGATCACTTGTAATGCGCCTGATGGCAGACCGAGTGCTGTGAGTTGCTCTTTGAGAATGGTACCGATAGCAGAGTTGGAATGGATCGCTTCGGAGCCACCACGTAAAATAACCGCATTGCCACTTTTCAGACACAGGGCTGCGGCATCAGCAGTAACGTTAGGGCGTGACTCAAAGATGATGCCGATCACGCCGAGAGGGATGCGCATGCGACCCACTTGTATGCCGTTTGGGCGG
>LGVE01014951.1_pt1 | contig 10403 bp, 4 predicted proteins | sample 469871 | NCBI WGS metagenome assembly LGVE01 (sample SAMN03893561, study PRJNA290197) | marine sediment metagenome | material: sediment; isolation source: combined push core samples #3730, #5133, and #5579 collected at Hydrate Ridge | place: Pacific Ocean: Hydrate Ridge | reverse complement strand
CGCCCGCCTCTATCTACAGCAGCACTCCCATGTCACCTTTAAAGATGTGGCCGGCCTTGATGAGGTCAAAGAAGAGTTGCTGGAAATCGTCGAATACCTGCGCGACCCCAAGAAGTTCGCCCGGCTCGGCGGCAAGGTGCCCCGCGGGGTGCTGCTGGTCGGACCGCCCGGTACCGGCAAGACCCTGGTGGCACGCGCCGTGGCCGGCGAAGCTGCGGTGGCGTTTTTCTCTATTTCCGCCTCCCAGTTCATCGAGATGTTTGTCGGGGTCGGTGCCAGCCGGGTCCGCGATCTGTTCAATACCGCCAAAAAGAGCGCGCCGAGCATTATCTTTATCGATGAACTCGATGCCGTCGGTCGTTCGCGGGGGACCGGTCTCGGCGGCGGCAACGACGAGCGTGAGCAGACCCTCAATCAGTTGCTGTCCGAGATGGACGGCTTTGAGTCTCATGAAGAGGTCATCGTCATGTCGGCCACCAATCGGCCCGACGTGCTCGATACGGCCCTGCTCCGTCCCGGTCGTTTCGACCGTCAGGTGTTCTTAGGCCGGCCCGACTGGAGGGCTCGCGAGGCGATTCTGCAGGTCCATACCCGGCAGGTGCCTCTGGCCGAGGATGTCGAGTTGATGGTTATCGCCCGGGCAACGCCCGGTATGTGCGGAGCCGACCTGGAAAACCTGGTCAACGAGGCGGCTTTGCTGGCCGCCCGCGAAGATGCTGAGCAGGTCGCCATGATCCATTTCGAAAAGGCCAAGGACCGGGTGCTGCTCGGAGCCGAACGCAAGCTGGTGCTCACCGATCAGGAAAAGCGCATCACCGCCTATCACGAGGCCGGACATGCTCTGCTGGCCAAACTTTCTCCCGGCGCCGATCCGGTGCACAAGGTCTCCATCATTCCCCGCGGTCGAGCTCTTGGCGTCACTCAGCAGCTGCCGGAAAATGACCGCTATCACTATCCCCGTTCCTACCTGATGACCCGCATCACTGTCAGCCTCGCCGGTCGGGCGGCGGAAAAAGTCGCCTTCGGTGAATATTCCACCGGTGCGGAGCAGGACCTGAAGCAGGCCAGCGAGTTGGCGGAAAAGATGGTCTGTCAGTGGGGCATGAGCGATAAATTGGGACCGCTGACCTTTGATCGCGGCGAAGAACACCCCTTTCTCGGTCGCAAACTGGCCAGCAGCAAGTCCTTCAGCGAGCAGATGGCCTGGATCATCGACCAGGAGATCGAAAAGATTATCAAGGGGGCCGAGGAGCAGGCCGATCGGTTGGTGGCCGGCCACCGGAAGGTCCTTGACCGCCTGGCCGAGGCGCTACTGGAAGAAGAGGTGCTCAATGGTGCGCGGGTTGAAGCCATCTTGACCGCTGCCGGAATTTCCCCGCCAGTTGAGACGCCGGCCGCCGGTGATCAACCTGCGACAGAAGCTTAAACAGGGGAGATCTTTGTCTAAATCATTGATCTCGCTGATCAATCTGCGTAGGATAATCTGGTAAATATTAGTACTGCGCGGTTCCCGCTCACTTTTCACTGATTCTGATTTTACTGCCGATATGGAAAAATTGGGGGAGAAATGTCAAATCCTTTCGCTGCTCTCGGCCGTTTTATGCGAAACCTTTTCGGCTCCCTTTTTTGGGCGCCGCCACCCTGGGCCGAGGCCGTAGGAAGGCTGCGCCGTGAGTGTCCTGGCCAATTCAGGACTTGGTTGGTCCTGCTGCTGGTTCTGATCTTCGGCAGCGCCGCCGGTTACCGCATCTATCAGCAGCTGCCTAAACCCCTTGCCCTGACCGCTGAGATTGAGGCGCCGGGGGTGACTCCCAATATCGAAAATCCGCAGCCCGACTCTTTACGCCTCCGCTTCGTTTATGCTCCTGATCAGTCGGGGTCGACGCAGTCGCCCGATGAGCCGCCCTCGGTGGCTCGCCTCGACCTGGTCAACCAGAAGGTCACTCAGGGTATCCGCCTCGATCCGCATCTGCCGGGTAGCTGGAGTTGGGAAGGGGACCGAACTCTGGTCTTCGTCCCCGATCAGGAATGGCCGCCCGGTACGAGGTTTCGCCTCCGGTTCGATAAACAGCTGTTCGCTCCGGAAGCGCGTTTTGTGAGTCGGAGCTACGATTTCACCTCGCCGCCCTTGGCCGTTGCTCTCGACTCCCTCGAATTCTATCAGAATCCCAAAGAGCGTAAGATCCGCCAGGCCGTCGCCACCCTGAGGTTTTCCTATCCCCTGGACGAGCAAAGCCTGGAGCAGCATCTGGCCATGACCATGCGCCCTTCCGACGAAGGGAGCAAGGTTTCGCCCGCATCTGTCGAATACACCGTCAGCTTCGACAAGAATCGCCGCGAAGCCACTGTGCAAAGCGTGCCGCTGCAGTTGCCGGAACATGCTAATTATCTGCAACTGAGCATCGAGGCTGGCCTGGTCTCCAGTATCGGCGGTACGCCCTCTGCCGACAAGCTGTCGCAGCAGCTGTTGATTCCCGACCGCAGTAGCTTTCTCAAAGTGCAAAATGCCTCCGCCGATATCGTTCGCACACCGCAGGATGAACCGCAGCAGATGCTTAGCTTGCGCTTCACCGACGACATCGCCGAAGGGGAACTGGCCGACAATCTGCAGATCTGGCTGCTACCACCGGACAATCCGCGTCGAAAGGACTACCGCTGGCGCAGTCCGCGGGAGGTGACCGAAGCGATTCTTGCTCAGGCCACACCCCTGGCCCTGACGCCTTTGGAAACGGAGCTCGGCTTTGCGCGGGAGTATCACCTGCCCCTTGACGTTCCACCGGATCGCAGCCTCTATCTGCGTATTCAACCGGGCCTGACCTCTCTGGGCGGCTTCGTCCATGAATCCTTTTATGACACCTTGGTCAGAGCTCCCCGTTACCCGCAGGAGATTCGCCTAGCCGCCGACGGGGCGCTGCTTTCCCTGGCCGGTGCGCATCAACTGGGACTCCTCAGCCGTGGTCTACAGGCTTTTCAGGTGCGGATCGGCAAGGTGTTGCCGGGTCAACTTCAGCATCTGATCAGTCAGACGCAAGGCGATCTGCTCGATCCCCAGTTTCAACACTACCGTTTCGATCAGGATAACATCGTCGAATATGCCGAGCAGATCATCGATCTGAAGCCCCTACATCCCAAGCAGGCCAACTACGCCTCCGTTGATTTGAGCGCCCACCTGCCCACCGGCAATGATCGCTTCGGCCTGTTTTTTGTCGAGGTCGGCGCCTGGGACAAGGATCGCAAGCGTCCCATAAGCTGGATCAGCGACAAGCGGTTGATTCTGGTGACCGATCTCGGTCTGCTGGTCAAGGATAATGCCGACCAAAGCCACGAGATGTTTGTGCAGTCCGTCGCTGGCGGCCGACCGGTAGCCGGCGCCGAGGTTACCCTGCAGGGCCGCAATGGGCTGCCGTTGCTGAGCCGCACCACCGATGCCGAGGGGCATGCTTCCTTCCCCAGCACCAAGGGCTTTGCCAAGGAGCAGGAGCCCACAGTTTATGTGGTTCGGACCGCTGGTGACCTGGCCTTCATCCCCTTTGAACGGCCGTCCCGTCGGCTGAATCTGTCTCGTTTCGAAGTCGGCGGTGTGCAGGATAAGCAGCGGAATGGGGAGAGGCTGGGAGCTTTTCTGTTCAGCGATCGGGGTATCTATCGTCCCGGCGAATCGGTCAACCTCGGTTGTATCGTTAAATCCGAGCCCTTAAACAACATCGAAGGAATCCCAGTGGAGATCGCCATTCGCAGCCCCCGGGGCAGCGAGGTGGCCAGTAAGCGCCTCAGCCTGCCGCTCAAAGGGTTTTTCGAATACGCTTATTCGACCCAACCGGTTTCGGAGACGGGCAGTTATCAGGTCGCCCTCTACCTGGTGCGGGATGGTAAATATCGGGACCGCCTGATCGGCTCGGCTGATTTTCGGGTTGAAGAGTTTCAGCCCGATACTCTGCAGATTCAAAGCACCTTGGTCGGGGGCAGGGATCTGGGCTGGTGCAGCGCCGACCAGCTCACTGCGCGAGTGCGCCTGCGCAACCTGTTCGGCACCCCGGCTCAGGGGCGCAAGGTGACTGCCTTGATGAGCGTTCGCAGCGCCAGCTTCCAGTTCAAGGAATATCGGGATTTCACCTTTGTCGATCCCTGGTACGATCCGGACCAACCAGCGCTGGAGGTCAGCGAAGCGTTGCCAGATCAAAGCACCGATGCGCAGGGTCAGGCCGAATTCAGTCTGCCGCTGGAGCGCTTCGCCCGGGGGACCTATCTGCTGACCCTGACCAGCGAAGGCTTCGAGTCCGGCGGTGGGCGCAGCGTCACGGCCCGTAACAGTTTGTTGCTCTCCCCCCTGAAGACCCTGGTTGGCAGCAAAAGCGACGGAACTTTGGACTACATCAATCAGGGTGCCGATCGTTTTGTCGACTTGGTCGCCATCGATTCCGAACTCAAGGCCCATGGGATGACGGGGCTGCAGGCACGCCTGTCGGAAATCCGCACCGTCTCAACTCTCGTGCAACAATCCAACGGCACCTACGCCTACCAGTCCGTAGAAAAAGAACAGGAACTGCAGAGGGAGGAGTTCGCCATCGCCGCTGAGGGTAGTCGTTACAAGTTGCCCACAGCTCAGGCCGGCAGTTATCTCTGGGAGCTCATCGATTCAAAGGGCCTGAAACTGGTCCGAGTGCGTTTCACCGTGGTCGGTCACGGCAACCTGCTTGGTCAGTTGGAAAAGAACGCCGAACTCGATCTGAAACTCGACCGCAAGGATTACAAGGCCGGCGATACCATCGAGATGAACCTCACCGCCCCCTACACGGGCAGCGGCCTGATCACCATTGAAAGCGATCGGGTGCACGCCTGGAAATGGTTCAGTGCCGACACCAGCAGCAGCATGCAGACCATCGTTCTTCCCAAGGATCTGGAAGGTAACGCCTACGTCAACGTCGCCTTCGTTCGCGACGTCGGCTCCCAAGAGATCTTCACAAGCCCGCTAAGCTACGCTGTGGCGCCCTTCACCATCGACCGTAGCCAACGGACCCTCGATCTCAGTCTTGAGGCCTCCCCGCAAGTTCGGCCCGGCGAGAAGCTGAGTATCGCCTACAGCGCCTCTTCTTCGGCACGTCTGGTCCTGTTCGCAGTAGACGAGGGCATCCTGCAGGTGGCGGGCTACCGAACGCCCCAGCCTCTCGATCACTTTTTGCGCAAACGGGCCTTGCAGGTCGACACTCTGCAGATGCTCGATCTGATCCTGCCTGAATTCGATTTGATTTGTAAGTTTTCCGCCAGTGGCGGGGGCCTGGCGGCGGAAAGTATGCGCAAGGCCCTGGCTGCCAACCTTAACCCCTTTGCTCGGGCCCTGGAAAAGCAGGCCGTCTATTGGTCTGGGATCCTCAATGCCGATAGCGATAAGCGCACCGTCGAATTTACGGTGCCCGACTCCTTTTCTGGAACCATGCGGGTCATGGCCGTGGCGGTGTCCGAACAGGCCATCGGTGTGGCGCAAAGCAGCAGCCTGGTGCGCGGCCCCTTCGTCATCACCCCCAGCCTGCTGACTCAGGCTGCTCCCGGGGATGTCTTTCGCGCTTCGGCGAGTATCAGCAATATTTTCGAAGGCTCTGGCAACGATGCTCCGGTCACCGTGCGCCTGGAGGCCTCGGATCAGCTGCAGGTCATCGGCGACAAGGAGCAGCAACTGACCATCAGCGAAGGCAGCGAAAAAACTGTTCACTTTCAGATCAAGGCGCAAGATCGACTTGGTGCCGCTGAAGTGCGCTTCATCGTCACCTCGGGAGAGGAGAAAACCAGCCGTCTGGCAACCCTGAGCGTGAGGCCGGCGCTGCCCTATACCACCACCCTGAGCAGCAGCTATGCCAAGGACGGCAAGGCGCAGCTGGAGGTGCCGCGCATCCTCTATGCCGATCTGGCCGAGCAGCAGGTGGCCGCATCAAGCAGCCCGCTGGTGCTTATTGATGGGCTTTCTTCCTATCTGGAGCACTTCCCCCACGGTTGCACCGAACAGGTGGTCAGCCAGGTTTTCCCCCTGATAGGGCTGATGACTCATCCGGCCTACGCCCCTTACGCGGCCGAAAATCAGGCACGCTTTGCCACTCTGATAGCCCGGCTGCGGGAGCGGCAACTGGCTAATGGCGGCTTCTGCTTCTGGCCCGGTGGCAGAGAAGTAGCGGAATTCCCCTCCGTCTACGCCCTGCATTTTCTGCTGGAAGTGCGGGAACTCGGCTATGCTGTCCCCGATGACCTGATGACCCGCGGTCGTGACTATCTGCGGGATTATGTTGGGCAGACGTCGACCGATCTGGAGCAGGCTCGGGTGCGGGCCTACGCTATCTATTTGCTGACTCGCATGGGCGAGGTGACCACCAACTATCTGGTCAGTCTGCAGGGCTGGCTTGAGGAGCAGCACGAAAAAGACTGGAGCCAGGATCTGGCCGCCGTCTACATGGCAAGTGCCTACGCGCTGCTGCAAAAGCGGGATGATGCGGAGCAACTGATCCGCCACTACCGCCTGGGAGAACCGGCAATGCAAGGGGAGGGGGTGTTCCATTCGCCTCTGACCCGCGATGCTCAGTTCGTCTACCTGTTGGCCAAACACTTCCCGCAGTGGGCGGCGCAGCTTGATGGGGAGCAGTTGCTGCGTTTCATCGAACCGGTGTTCCGCGGCCGCTACAATACCATCTCTGCCGCTTACACTATTCTTGCTCTGGGAGCCTACGGTCAGTTGAAGGATGCTTCGCAGCTGGATGAAGAAGTGCGTTTTAGCGCAGTCGATGGCGAAGGCCAGCAGCTGACCCTGGCCGCTGAAGCCAGGCCCCTGCCACAGGCCGTTTTCGCTACGGACACCTTCAAGGTGCTGTTGGCCGCAGACGGTCCGCTGTTTCACCTGCTGTCCCAGGCCGGATTCGATCGTAATCTGCCCGTCGAAGCCGTCCGCGAAAAACTGGAGATTAGCCGCGAATTTCTCGACCTGAACGGCAACCCGGTCAGCGAACTGCAGCAGGGTCAGGAAATCACCGTGCGCCTGCGGCTGCGGGCTCTGGGCGAGGCGGTCTCCAATGTGGCGGTCATCGATCTGCTGCCGGGAGGCTTCGAGGTGTTGCGCGATTCGGTACCCCGTAGCGTCGCTGGCTGGCAGGCCGATTATGTCGATGTGCGGGAAGACCGGGTGATCTTCTACGGCTCCTTCGATACCTCGGCACGGGAGCTAACTTATCGGGCCAAAGTGACCAGCGCCGGCGAGTTTGTGATTCCGCCACCCCGGGCCGAATCCATGTACGACCGGGCGGTGCGTGCATCCGGTATCGCTGGGCGCATCAAGGTCCTTCCCGCCGTCGTTTCGCCGTCGCCATGAAACGCTTGGTGCGTCCCGCCGCGGTCCTGCTGCTGATCGCGGCGGCTGTTGCCCTCACCGTGCTGATCATCCCGCGGCCTGAGCTGCTGCGATATCAAAGCACTTCGCGGGCCTTCTTTGATCGTCAGGGTCGTTTGCTGCGTTTGACCCTGGCCGGCGACGATCGCTACCGGTTGCAGATCCCCCTGCAGGAGATCGCTCCGGCGTTGCGGGAAGCCACCCTGCTCTACGAAGACCAGGATTATTACCGCCATCCCGGCGTCGATCCCCCGGCCCTGTTGCGAGCGTTCTGGAGCAGTTATGTAACAAGGGAGCGCCCCGTGGGGGCCTCGACCATCACCATGCAGGTTGCCCGACTGCGTTGGAACCTGCATACCCGCACCCCGACCGGAAAACTGGTGCAAATCTTGCGGGCCTTGCAGCTTTCCCGATATTACAGCAAGGATCAGATCTTCGAGGCCTATCTCAATCTGGCACCTTACGGCCGCAACATCGAGGGGATCGAAGCCGCCAGTCTGATCTATTTCAACAAGCCAGCCAGGGATCTGAGCCTGCCCGAAGCCTTGAGCCTGTGCGTCATCCCGCAGAACCCCGCCAAACGTAACCCCACCACGACCCAGGGGTTCGCCGCCCTCAAGATCGCCCGCGACTTGTTGTTCCAACGCTGGCAAACTAAGCACCCCGAGGCGGTTCGCCTGCAATCCTTCTTTGAGTTGCCCCTGCAGGTTCGCTCGCCTGAACAGTTGCCCTTTCGCGCACCGCACCTGATTGACTTGCTCAATCAGCAATTACCCTCAATGCAACGGGGGGGGATTGAAACGACCATCGACGGTGACTTACAGAGCTTGGCCGAGAAGAGGCTGGCCGAATATATTGCTCGACAAAAAAAGATCGGTATCAGCAACGGTGCCGTGGCCATTCTCGATCATCGAACCATGGAGATGGTAGCCCTGGTCGGCTCGGCCGATTTTTGGAACGCGTCCATCGAAGGTCAGGTCAATGGTTGCAGCGCTCCCCGTTCCCCCGGTTCGACCCTCAAACCTTTTGTCTATGCCTTGGCCATGGATCAGGGATTAATCCATCCCATGACCATGCTCAAGGACGCTCCCCGCCGATATGGAGGTTTCGCTCCTGAAAATTACGACCAGGCTTTCCTTGGCCCCATGCTGGCCAGAGACGCCCTCATTGCCAGCCGCAATGTGCCGGCTGCCGCCCTGCAGGCCCAATTGGGAAAACCAGGGCTTTACGAGCTGTTACAGGCCGCCGGGGTAGAGAAACTGCAGGATGAAAGTTATTACGGTTTGGCCCTGGCTCTCGGCGGTGTGGAATTGACCATGCTTGACTTACTTAAGCTCTACGCCATGCTGGCCAATGGTGGCACACTGCAACCGTTGCGCATGTTGTCCGATACTCCTTCCAGCAAGAACCCTCCCGTTCTCCTGAGTCCGGAGGCCTGCTTCCTGACTCTCGATATTTTAAAGGATAATCCGCCGACCGTACGGCCGTTACTGCCCGGCCAGAGTCAAAGTGGCTTGAAGGTCGCCTGGAAGACCGGCACCTCCCACGCCTTTCGCGATGCCTGGGCTGTCGGCGTCTCCGGCCCCTATGTGGTGGCGGTATGGATCGGTAATTTCGATGGTTCTGGTAACCGGGCTTTTACCGGCCGTCAGGCCGCCGGTCCGCTGTTGTTTGAGATTTTTCAAAGTCTTAGTCACGGACAACCCTGGCAGGCCAGCACTAGCCTGAAACCGGGTCTGCTCAATGTGGAGAAGGTCGCTATGTGTGCCGACACTGGCGATCTTCCCGGCCGTTATTGCCCCCGCACCAGCGAGTCGTGGTTTATTCCCGGTGTCTCGCCGATTCGAGTTTCTACCGTTCATCGGGCTGTGCCCGTGGATAAGCAGAGCGGCCTGAGAGCTTGCAGGCCGATACCGGGCCGCACCGAACTGCGCGTTTTCGAGTACTGGCCTTCGGATTTGCAACGCATTTTTCGTCAGGCCGGTGTGAGCCTGAAAACCCCGCCCAACTTTGCGCCTGATTGCGATTTAGATACTCAGAGCCTGGTCGGCGCGCCGCCAGCCATCCAGTCGCCGGTGGCCCATATCGAATACCGCCTACGCAGCGAAACCCTGGATACGGACAAGATCCCTTTCAGCGCCGTGGCCGATGGGGACGTTCGGCAGCTGTTTTGGTTTGTCGACAATAGATATGTTGGCACATCCAAGGCCGGTGAAACCTTCTTCTGGTCACCGGCCAGTGGGGACTTTACCGTGCGGGTTGTGGATGATCATGGTCGGGCCGATCATCGATTAATGCGGGTGGGAATGGTTCGGGATAGGAAGAATTAAAGTCCATCCGGAAACTCCGGATGGACTTTGATGAATTTCTGGTTTGGAAACGAGCTATTTTTTGCAAGATCAAGGAAATTAAGGCCTTGCGCGGAGGCGTACACCGGTACGCCGCAAAACTTTTCAGGATTGAAAAGTTTGACAGCCTCTGTGCTGCCCCCATGGGTGAAGGGCCAGGGATGGCCCCGAGTCACAAGTAAGGCCGTAGATTGACGTAGAGATTACGGANNAAAAGGGCCGTTTCCGGACAGAAACTAATTGAGAGGCGATAGTTACCGGTAGGTTCAAGCCGGTTGTTCTGTCTTATTTTGTTGTCAATGCAGACAGATTACTAAGTCGACCCCAGGCAGACACTGAAACTTCGTTTGCTGATTTACTGCTCTTCTACGGTTTTTTTGGTTCGATGGCCCGGTTTGGCCAGAATCTCCAAATAAAAAGATTCGAGTTGTTTTGAATCCGCTTGATCAATCGATTTATTAATGGCCGAAACATGAATAACTTCGCTGTTTGCTTCGTCATCACCAAATCGGCAGTCAAAATCCCAAAAGTCGACTGTTGGAGGCAACTTTTTGTTCCGCTCTCTTTTTAGATATTTTTTAACTTCGTGCTTGATGGCTTCAACACGCCTCGGACGTTTGATTTTGGGGTGGGCAAATATAAATGTTTTTTTCATAGTACTTCCAAAAGTGTGACCGGTTTATAAAACAAAC
>LGVE01000666.1_pt3 | contig 10437 bp, 6 predicted proteins | sample 469871 | NCBI WGS metagenome assembly LGVE01 (sample SAMN03893561, study PRJNA290197) | marine sediment metagenome | material: sediment; isolation source: combined push core samples #3730, #5133, and #5579 collected at Hydrate Ridge | place: Pacific Ocean: Hydrate Ridge | reverse complement strand
AAGTCTGGTGTCTGTCCAGGACCGGCTTGTTCGGGAAGTGCTTCTGGTACACGCGCCTCTCCAGGTGCTGGCTCTGTTTCCGTCGCCGATCGAATTGCACGCTGAGCTCCCTCAGCTTGCTGGTTCGCTGTTTGTAATAATCCCTCCCGTAAACCAGATGCTCCACCCCGCTCTCTGAACTCATCCATTCCACTCGGAGTGGAAGGTGTTATCTCCCGCAACCTGCGCCGAACGATTTCCAGAAAACTTTCCTGGTTAACTTCACCAGCTTCCTGTGCATCCATGGTTTTGACCTGAGCTGCCTGTCCCCTTGCTTGAGCTTCATTGGCCGGTGAGGGAGCAGCAGCAGAGGCCTCCTCTGCTGCTTGTTCAGAGGCTTGCCTTTGACTATCTGAAGAAGCAGCCGCCCCTTCCTGCTGAGTAGCCGCTTCTTCCAGACGTTCAATGACAACCTGGTGGCGTTCTTGATCTTCAGGAGCTACACCTGCGATAGCCGCAGGGCTTGCTTCACCAGCAGCTGCAGCAGTTACAGCAGTTGCATGAGCTGTTCCTTCGGTTGTCCCCGCCCGTGCATGAGGTACTTCCACTGGTGCTGAGGTAGCAGTTTCAGCGGCATGCGAGGTTCTTGAAGTTCCTTCCTCTGTTAGCACAGCAGTCGGAGTGGCTGGCATCGGCATTTGCGAACCTGGCATCGATTCACGAGGGATAGTGGTCGGTTGGGTTCTTGATAAGGGAAGTGTTTGAACAAGATCCGCATTCTCCAAAGTTTCCAATGGCTTGAGTCGGGCGATACCGCCCTGTTGTAATACATGCGTCGTCTCATGGCTCATCAAACCCAGGTTATCCTGCGACTGCCCCCGCCCGAGCCAGATGTGATTTTTATGTGTAAAAGCATGTGCTCTAAGAGCTGTACATGCCTGGTGGGATGTGCTATCAGTATGAACACGGACACCACCCAGGTCCACTCCCATGTGGGATTCCAGTGTGTGCCTTGTAGATCGATTCATCGGCTCTCCGGACCCTTTGGTCCGGATAACGTGGAACACAGGATCCATCATCGAAGCGTGGTTAGAAGAAGTAACACTCGTTTCGGATCTGGACTGCACAACCTCTTCCTTCTCCTCTACTTCTGCCTGTCTTTGAATTAAAGGAGTGATCTGACCGGGAATGGGTTTGGTCTGAACTACTTCTTCCTCTTCTTCTTTTTCTTCTTCTTCCTCCTCTGGCTGTAGCTGCACCCGTGGCTCAGGCATCCGCATCACCGCATCTGCCATGCGGTCTGCTTCCTGCTCATACACATCACCAGGTTGCCCAATCTTAAGCTTCGCCTGAATCCATGCAACCGTCCGCTGCACATACCGGATCGGATCAGAAGAGGTGGTGCTCGTTTCACATTTGGGCTGTACCACCTCTTCCTTTTCTTCTTCCTCCTCCCCTTCAACCTGTCTTTGAATTAGAGGAGTGATCTGCTCAGCAATAGGTTTGGTCTGAACCAATTCCTCCTCCTCTTCTTTTTCTTCTTCCTCCTCTGGCTGTAGCTGCACTCGCGGCTCAGGCGCCCTCGACACCTGTTCCGCCACACGATCCGCTTCCTGCTCACACTCATCCCCGGACTGCCCGACCTCCGGTTTTGCCTGGATCCCAGCAACCACCCGCTGCACATATCGGTTGCCATGCGTTTGCTGAAGTGCCGAAATCACCGGTGCACGCTGTGCGCTATGCATGCTGCTCAAGTGTGTTGCAATGCTCTCAACCGATGGCGTGCCGCCATCACGACTTATGTTACCTATCACACCCCGCAAAGAACCTAGCTGCCGCTCAGGCACAGTTTGGACGCGATGGATACTTTCATCGCGATTGCGAGTGGATGAAATGTTCTTCTTTGCACCCACTTCTTTTGTGACAGCAACCGATTCGTTCATTTTTGTCCCTGCTTGTAATTTCCCCTGCATCAATCACTCAATTCAGATACTGACCCATAATACATTCAGTACTCAGATTCCGGGCAGATCTTCCCCATCTTCTAAAACTCCCTCTTTACCGTCTTTATCACATCCTCCGTCGTAATCGCACCAGGGAATTCGAATTCGATTGCTTTGCTTCAGACTATTCAACAATAGTAATATTCCTGGATATCGCCCAGGCATACCGTAGCCGTACAAGGCTAGTATCCATATTGCTAAATACACGTTCAATATAACGGTACATCAGATTCATCTGCTATTGTATCCTCGCAATATGTATAGACTTCTCCGATACGAACAGCCTTACTATTTAATTCCTCCCCGTCATATACAAGTGAGATCCAAACTTCTCCACCATCTACATCTATATCGACTACCTGTAATGTAAGACCTCCACCAATATCCCATGATTCTCCAACATTCAGATTCCTCGTATCATTTACATCCTGCTCAAGGATCAGATCTGCCAGCTTCCCGGGTTTACCATTTACAGCAACGCGACTTCCGACCCTGGCATAGTACCGACCGCCTTTAATCCCTTCTTCTGACTCCTGGCAATTCTTTTCGCCATCTTCACATAATCCATTCTTTACGATCTGATCTGTTACTCCCGATACATTATATTCAACATAATCAATATCTGTTCCTACGTTAATCTTTCACGATAATTTTTTCCAGATAACTGCCTGGTTTGAATGCCCACCACTGTACACAGGTGGGTAGACTGGATTTGGTCTCACTTTCACTATTATATTTTACTCCTATCTGGAAACAGCCTGTTTCAGGATTCATAACAGCCCCAAGGAGTGCTCGAGGGAATTCAAAACTCTTGAATTGTTCCATTGCTCCAATAAAAATTGTGTCATTCTCATCATGCTTAAGCCCGAGAATGATACCAATTGGTCCCTTATCAAGACCCGGATCAATCGATTCCGAGACTGCTTCTAAATCATTATTAAAAGACTCAGGAGGAAAAACTACAAGACCGGTTGAACTGTTGTTTGCTCCATCTGTTGTCAGATTAATCCTTTTTTCGATAGTATTCGGTGTAATAGTGACACTATCATCAGAAGAATAAAGGATTTTATAAATTTCATCTTTATCAAGATGTCTTATCCCCACTTTATCCGACGCTATCGTAACATCAACCTTATATGTATCCTGATAAGTAATAATGTCTATAGTACCGTCGCTGGAAGTAATATCCACATTACTTACGGGTTTATTCCAAACATTATCTACATTACCTACACTATTAATAGTTTTAAGTGCTCTATGTGGATTATCAAAATCTGACAGATGGCATCTTAACAGTTCATATAGCTGGTTATTACTGCAGACAAATCTTCTGTTTTCACCAGTTACTCCCTCGTTAATGGTAAGATTAAGATTAAGATCAATATTTACTGCAGCAAGAAATACCAATTTTTTATCAGTGTCATCACATTCCAAACATGTTTTAGAACTTTCTTCAATCCATTCTTTAATTATAGTCACAGCTTCATCTTCGTTAATCTCACCAGAAAAATCAGGACACCCGGGTAGAACAGATTCATCAGGAAGACTACTTGATGCTGTTACCTCAAAATCTTCAATTATCCTGTTCGCACAGCAGGTTTCATCACAGCTTGAAGGATTTGATGCGGCTGGGACCATCTCTGCCAGGCAGGGTTTATAGCTAAGATATAAATTCAGTGACTCTTCTAAATTTTTTGATGTGAGAATTCCTCCCGTGCTATTAACTATTTTCTTTACTGTGCCTTTCGGCACAACAATTTCATGTCCGCAGCAATCCAATGCCGCACCACCGCTATTAAATATTATTTCAACCTTACCACTGCTTGAATTAAATTTGATATTCTCATAATCAAATCCGCATATCAGTCCGTATCCATGGACCAACCTGTTGAGAAGGTGGCGTTTTTCATTGAAATAACTTTGTTCACTCTCAAAATCCATGACTGTCATCAGTTTACCGTAAAAATAATTATTTCTCTGGAACTGATGTAATTTACCATTCTTATTATCCTCTTCTGAGTTTGACATATTCATTACCTCCATAAATTCTAACTAAGTTCAGTATCAATATCTATACGTGAATGTCTCCCCACCTGTGCAGCATGCTCGAAATCATCAAGAACAGTATCTCTACCTATCACAGATGATATTCCAAGTATGAATTCAGGCTTTGTCAGAGTAGTATTAATGCCGAGATAGGTATGCATATCCAGGTAGAACCATGGTTCCATGACAGTAAGACCATAACATGTATGAGCAGGCTTCTGATCCTCAATGACCCGCTTGATCATATCAAGATTATTCTCTTTAAGGCTTGATCGTTCTAAAAATACACAAAAACCAAACCGTTCATTACCATAAAGAACATCAACCAGCGAAACTTCTATTCCACCTGAACTCTTTATCTTCGCCTCACCATGTGGAAAAAAGATTACTTCATTGCTTTTAAGTAAATCCTGGCTATGTCTGGGATTTACTTGATATTCATGATCTTTATAAAAATTCTCTACGATCAATGGCTTATGATCAGTTAGCAGTTCAATAGTATCTTCCAGCCCTTCTCTTGTCCCCCTTTTCTTATACAATGAAACCGCATGTTGGATGATCAATCTCTTTCTTTTTTCAGACCAGTTCTCATCCATAGAAAGAGCAACCCATGACCCAAGCCATGATAAAAACTCCGCAGGTGCACCGTTTGCATCAAAGAAACGCTCAATATGTTCAACAGTAACATCAATTTCATAGAATATACTCTCGAAAATAGAAAGAAAATGTTCAATAAATGACCTGCTAACAGGATCTTCCTGATACATATCCGGTAAGTGATCAAGATATGATATCCTCGGGAAATAAACCATAAAAGAGCTAACTTCCGGTGAAATTGTTTCACTGCCAGTAAGAATTATCTTAAACCACAGGTACTGACCTGAAATATCTTCTAACAAAAGAGCATCTCTTCTTTCTTCTCCCTGGAACGATGAAGTTTCTGAAATAGCAATTAACCATTCATTATCTGATTTAGCTATAATTTCACTATCTGTTAACAGTCTATCTGAAATAAGATACAGCAGTTCAATTTGAGTACCTGGTTTGAATACTCCTTCCAGCAAAGATCTATGCCATTTAGTCTTAATTACCTGACTGTCGATAGGTTTTGATATAAAGGTACCTCTAAAAACTCCATCATCATTTGAATTAAATACTTTTGTGTATGGCAGCAGTGTTAGTTGATCTCCCTTATCATTGATCACATAAAGATTACTTTCTATGTCATTGATCAACCTGTTAACTGCACCCCTGTATGACCATAAAGGAATTAGTCTGCCGTCCGGATATAATTTATAAATAGTTTTCTCCTTTAATGGCTCAACAAGACCGGATTCACCTATGAATATCTGCTTATTAATATCTACTGCAAGCCCCTTAGGTACTATACCAACAATAGGAATAGTCTGTATTAATTCTTTGTCAGGTCTGAATATATATACAGAATTATTATCAAGTACATAGATATTTCCGTCCTTATCAAGAGCAATATCAGTTGGTTGTGATAAATGATCACTACCAATCACACCTGAAATACTGCTGCTTCGATCCATGCAAAGTATCCTGTTCTTTGTCATCTCAACAGCATAGATATTCCCATCTTCATCGACAGCAAGATCGTTAATTTCACCCAAAGGTTCACTTTTGGGACCTTTAGAAAGAATCCAGCGGATCTGAAGGTTGCTTCGTGCAATAGCGACTATCCGTGCATTGCCGTTATCTGCAATATATATCGTATCTTTATCTATTGCGATGCTTGAAGGGGAATTTAATCCGGTTGAAAGAATACCGGAATTGCATCCGATCGTATTTACAGTACCAGTATCTTTCTCATAAGTAAAAACCAAATTCTTGTCTTGATCAATAAAATAAATAATGCTGCATTCATTAACAGCAATATCACTTATATTAAAATTACCATCATCAAGCACAACTTTTCCTGATTTATAAATATAACTGCTCTCAAGTTTCAGGCCATCATCCTCGATCACTATTTTTTCTACATCAAGTTTGAAGTTCTCCCAGAGGTGACGTGTATGTATCTTTTTAAAATTAATTTGTTGCATTGACTTCCCCTCCTTGTATACACTCATCCGGTTCCCTGACAATATTAATAGTATGATTGCCAGGATAGACAGTGGCTGTTTTTAAAGGCAGTACCAGATTTCCTTGTGTATCAGTGATCGAGCCTTTATCTCCTGATTGCAGGAGCCGTATTACACAATCCACACCATCGATCTCTTCTATTAAACTGTAGATCTCAGAACGAAATACGTCCCTTCCTACAGGCCAGCCTTTACCATTAACCCACCCTCTTATCGGGTTAAGGAACCTGTTAAGCTTGCTAATGACATTTTGTCTTAAAACCTCATTCGAAAAACCAGGTTTTAAAACAATAGTAACGCTAATATCTACCTTTACATATACAGGCGAAACAATATAAATATCAGTACAAAGAAGTCTGTGTCTGTCCAGATGACGGCAGATCCTATCCTTGAAAGACTCTGAAGGCTCAGGTGGGGTTTCGAAAATATCAAGTGGAGTAAAAGGTATAACTACCATAGTAACAGCACCTTCGCTGTATTTATTATCATATGGGTTATAATTCGGTACTGCCTTTGCTATAGCCACTCTCAATCCTGGTGTGTTTTTGGTAATAAATTCAAAATCTTCTGATGTGACTGCTCTATAAGGCTTTTTTAAATCTATAATGAACCTTTCAATTGCTTTTTCAACAGTCTCGGCATCTGCTCCGCCTGTTGATGGTCTAAGATTCCGTATAATACCATTGAATCCTTCGATCTCCCACTCTAATCCCTGTTTTACATTCCCATCTTCGCCATTACAGGTCCTGTACTGAATTATATTGATAATGGAATCAGCAGGAGGGATCATACCATTGAGATCATCACCGAACCCAATTGTTCCATTTTCTTCATCAAGAATAAAATGTAAATCACCAGGTTCGGAACCATCAAGATCATCAACTTGCTTCCATTCTTCTCCATTAACACAAAGTCTTACTGTCCCTTTCCTGACAGGAAAAGATCTTACATTAACATCCTGGTAAGGAAGACCGCTGCCTTTAGCCTGTTCACTGCCATCCTTAATAGTCAAGCCCTGGACTGCGGGTACGGTATTAAGTCTTATAGTCTTTATCCTTGGTGGATATTCATAACAGGATTTTTCGATTACACAGCGAATCCAGAAATATTGTGTATCATTATCATCCTTCCATACCGCAATAGTGGAAGATGTCCAGCCTTCAATCGATTCGAAGATAATCCTGCCGCTCTTGTTAAAATTATCAGTTCCATCCACAGGTGAAATGCTAACCCAGTTTGTTCCATTCTGTGAACTGGTAATCTCCCATCTAAGTCTTACATTCTCCAGTTTCTCATTTTCCGGTATGTCATACCCGTGTTTTCCAGGTTTAATAAGGTCCTTTTCATATAAATTACATGCAAAGCTTAGTGTATCAGGCCCCTTATCAAAGCCAAGATAAAGTGCGCTGTGTTTCTTTACATTTAATCCGAAAGGAGTATAGAAAAGGTCGCCATCTTCATTTGTACCGGTTCTATCAAAAACACCTGCTGTTGATTCATCAACAATTATTTTTTTAAGATTTACAGGTACTATTGTAATATCTTCATCAAGCTCAAAATAAATATTCTTACTAGATACCTCAGTAGATACTACAGTTCCTTTTGATATCGTTTTTTTAATATTTGAATGAATAGTAAGGTCTACTTTTGCTGGCATATGTGAATTTGGTTTGATTCCCAGCAATTTAAGATATTTAAGTTTATGCCTGTCAGTAAGAAGGTTAATACGGTAAATCTCAGATTCAATAAGCCAGGCAAACAGCTCAATAAATGTAATACCGGGATCACTTGCATTATGGTCAGTCCACTGAGGAGCATATAGTGGTATAAGTGATCTTGCGTCATCTACCAATTGATCAAATGACTTGTCATCCAGATCAGGTATAGGTAAAGTCAAATCGATTCCTCCTCTGGTTCCCATTGTGCAGTGATCGTGTGCTTTCCGCTGAAAGGAAGAACATATTCAGGAAGTTTTATAATGTTAGACGTATCGGTAAGTACCACTACCTTTGAGCTTCCTTCAGCCTGAAGAACTACTGTCACCTTCTTTACATAATCAACATAATTAATACGTTCAAATATTGAATATATATCAGATATACAGGGTACTGATCCGAATTCCCAGCCATTACCATCCTCACCACCAGTTAAGGGATGAAGGAATTCTACAATTTTTTTTCTGGCTTCATACTCTATAACAGGCTTGGATTCAATGGTCTTTGTTACAAGTACAGCCGAGACATCTATTTTGATATATGAAGGTGGGATTACATTTAATGTCATCACATTTGAGCACCTATCTTTCAAATATGTCTCCACCCTGCGTTTCAACTCTGATGAAGGAACAGGTTTCGACATAGTACTTTCCGGAACAATGACAACACTCACCCTGCCTGTTTGATAATTTCCTTCTACATTAAAATTAGGCAGCACTTTAACCATTGCCACTTTCATAGATGCCTCTTTTGCAAGCCACTGGAAATCTTCAAGAGCCACTGCCCTGTGTCTGTGTTTCAGTACGGTAGGTGCTCGTATTAACAGTTCATCAATCTCTTCTGTATCCGCACCCCCGTCTGAATTGACCGGATTATAAACTTTATCAACAAAAGCTATAGCACTGTGGAGTTTTGAAATTTTCAAAGATTTTAAATTTCCGGACCTTCCACCTCCTGCACTGTAAGTAGCCTTGATATTGTTTAGGCCTCTAGGCGGGATCATTCCATATGTTCCATTGCCAAACTCGACTGTTCCTGTTGTCCTGTCGATCACAAAATGCCGGTCCGTATTAACGGATTCAAACAGATCACTCACTTCAGTCCATTTGACCCAGCCATCTTTTTTATTTGAAAGTGGATCAGGCTCTTTTACATGGATCTCTATATTTATCACTGGCATATTCAGCAAATTGAATACCTGGTTTGGTTCACCACTACTTGATCCGGTTATTTCATTGGTGATCGTCCTGGACTGATAAGCCCATGTGGAATTAAGATAAAAGCCTATTGCCTTCGGTGGTAGTTTTCTTGTATCATCATTGGTAAAACTTATATTATAAATTTCAAAGTGTTTTTCACATTCTTTTAATGAAGATACTTCGGGATTAATATCAGCCACTTGTATGCGATGCGAGAAAAGATATTTCATTCTTGCCAGTCGATCAGGTATTATAAAAAAATCCTCTGTTATTACTGCTCGAATCCAGTAAACATTATTTTTTGAGTCAAACAGTTTTACATCTTTCATTTTTTTGGAAATACTAAATTGTATCATTTCACTTTTTGTAAGTCCTCTTGTTTCATCCTGTATTTCCAGTTCTACCCATCCATCATTATCCTTATATTGCCAGTGTATCCTCGGCNNTAATTCATCAATATTAATAAAAAGACTGATAGGGCCTTCTTTAAGCTCTTTATCAAATCCGAGATAAAGTGTGGGATATTGATCCAAAAGAGGAATGAACGGCTTGAAACTCTTATTATTTTTAAGTTCATCCAGACAATTTCTGATAACCAGATTGTTCCTGGCAAGAATATATCCGGGTTGTTCTCCTTTTTCCCCTGGTTTTATTTCATAAGCTATTTTAAGATTTTTTATTATTGGCGGACAGAATTTACCCGGTTCGACCTGATTATTACCTGTCAATCTATATTCTTTTCCATAATCACCTCCGACAAGGCGAATACGTATCCAGCAATTTTTTTTCCCATTGACTTTAACAGGTATTACTTCAGGTATATCTGAAATGGTCACAACAGCTTGTTTTTCTGTTACAGATCCACCGGTATTGTTACATTTAATGTCTTCAGATAAATTCTTTGAATATTCGGTAAATATTGCAAATTTTTCCAGGCTGCTCCAGCCTTCACCATCCCAGTATTCCCATGAAAGCTGAGGTTTGTTTAGCTGAGGGGTTTTTGAATAATTAATACTATTATCCTGGCTGGGTCTACCTGGCAGAAGATTAAATTGCAGACGAACTGTATATCCCTTTTTTGAAAAAGCATCTTCACATCCTATATAAAATGTATCATAGATATGTGGTTTTTTTCCNNTGTTGGATCATTTGATTGTGTATTTCCTGTTTTATCAAAAAATGTTTTCTTTGCTGCTTCAATTATATTCGAAGCCCTAATATTACTGCAATCAAGTTTTGCAGCCAGTTCATCTTGAGTAAGTGTTAGCAATTCATCTACAGTATTAATTATTTCAGGACTATTACTTTTTGTTAGCCTTTTATAAAACACATCTCCAATACCCTGGACTTTTTTTATTGAAACAACTTCAATTACAGCAGGAGAGATTGA
>LGVE01184318.1_pt1 | contig 10445 bp, 7 predicted proteins | sample 469871 | NCBI WGS metagenome assembly LGVE01 (sample SAMN03893561, study PRJNA290197) | marine sediment metagenome | material: sediment; isolation source: combined push core samples #3730, #5133, and #5579 collected at Hydrate Ridge | place: Pacific Ocean: Hydrate Ridge | reverse complement strand
TCGCCCTGGCAGGATTTGGTCGGTGAGGCCCGTCACCAAAATGGCATCAAAATGGAGACCAGCTGTTTCGAGAATTCCCGTCACATGCAAACGGTCATCTTGCGCTTTCGGCTGAAACAGTTGCTCTGTGGCGAGCTTACGCAACATCGTTAATGCCGTTGTCCGATTCGTATCACCATGAACGACATTAAGTGCGGCTAGAGCGGGCACCAATTTATCTCGCCACGCCGACAACGCTTGATAGTCGTCACTCGTCAAGGATCGATCACCCGGCCAACCAAGCTGATTTAAGAGCTGATTAAACTGATCGCCCCATTTAACCAGTGATTGATTACGTGATTTTTTATTATCATTGTCCAGCCGNNAAAACAAGTGATTGCCGTCCCCCTGCTTACGGCACACCTTGATCAACGATGACAACGTTATCTCACGGATATTTTGCCGACGCAGCCATGACTCTAACTGAGCACGAGAATTCGCTTCTGTTGTTCCGCCTGCTAACCAAGGCGAACGCAAGAGATAACTCAATGTTTCAAAATCAACAGAGTATCCAACACTCAACACTGTCAACGCCGTAGCAACCATCCCCTGTTTAGCCAACGGCCGTCCCAGTGAAACATTAAATGATTGAACAGGAACTCGTTCAGGAAAAAGGGAACGAGCCAATTCGCGACGAAAAATCCGTTCAACGGTATTTTGCAACCGTGCCAGCTCGGGAACCACCNNCCTCGTTCCAATTGCTGCCGAGCCCAACACGCTGCAACAGTAAGCTCTTCGCGTTCATCTTGGCCCGAAAAACGTTCAATTTTGATGTTTTGTGAAGGACGAGGCGCTTCAACCTCAACACGACAACCTAGCTTGATAAATTGATCCTGTAACCGCTGTTGACACCCAGTAAATTCATCAAAGCCGATAAACACAGCTAGCGTAGGTGCAGTGACCCGTCCCTGATCGAGCAACGTGATCACGTGATCTGTCAGAGCGGCACCATCTATCCAGCCCTGCTGTTGACAGCGGTGCAAATAAGCAGATTGCCAACGTGAAAAGGCATGATGTTCGGGCGACAGCAACGCCGCAACCTGATAATGACTTAAATGATTTAGGCATTGCGCATCCACCACGAGTCGGTGGGCCTGAGCAACCAAACGGGTTGTCGCTTGAATCTGCATTAAATCAAGTTTTTGTTTTAAAAGATCGGCACGAACAACCTGTTGCCACAGACAATCAGACTGAGCAGGATTGAGTAGATTCCCCTCTTGGCCAACGTCAGCTAATCGACAGCTTAACCACGTATCGAGAGTTAAAACATCAGGCCGTTTCCACACCGTAGTGCCACACCCTTTTTGATACAGAGCATAACCATCCAAGAGAGTTCGAGCCAGCCTACGGTTAACGGTAAACAGTGTTGCCCCCGCTGCCACAGCCTGAAAAATAGATTTATAAGCATTCAAAATATCTCACACACAACATTAGCAAACATAAGATAACCCACTATTTTAATTATTCAAACGAGACTTGATAAACACATCCGGCGCGTTGGTCTGTAACATAAAGGGCTCCGTCAGCACCAACAACACAATCCGTCGGCTCCCCCCATGGTTTCCCTTCAACACTCCAGCCCGAAACAAGATCAACGCCCCAGCCAAGAATTCTACCTTCAGCTGAAAGCGGTACTCCCATCAACCGAAACCCTTGCTGACGCTTACCATAATTTGCCCCTTGCAACACCATGTACAGCATTGACTGGTAAGGAGATGACCCCTTTATTTGATCGCCAAAGGCCAACCCTCGCGGTGAAGCGTTGGCCGGTAACTGTAAAATTGAGGATTGAGTTGAACGACAGATTTCGGGCGAACCAAGGTCAGCGTCAGGCAATCGGTCACCGTAACAAAACGGCCAGCCATAATCACCATCGACAACAAGCACATTCAACTCATCAGGGTGAACATAAAATCCAAGTAATTCGGGGCCATCATCAGTTGCCCATATCGAACCACTCTTCGGGTGAACCGCCAGGCCCTGACAGTCGTAAAGCCCTGTCGCATGCAGTGTTACCGAGCCATTATCCGACAAGCGGAGCACCGAAGCGCGTTGCCAATGTTCATCGCCAACCTCAGCACCAACGGAGAGGTAGAGCTGTTGATCGGCTCCAACAACCAAAGCGTGAGCCCAGTGGTGTTTCGCAGCGGGGAGTTGATCATAGATAACCTGTTGGCGTTCTACTTCAAAATCACCATCGTTATCATGAAGTGCGAACACACGTGAGGCGGTAGCAACATATAAAACACCCTTTTTAAAAGCCAAACCACTGGGGCGATCAAATCCTGAAGCAATAACATGTGTCTCTTCAGTAATACCATCACCATCTTTATCAACCAACGCGACCACTTGGCCAACCTTGGGTAAACTAACAAACAGAACGCCACGCTCATTGACAGCAAGGGCATAGGGTTGATTTAGCCCCGTTGCGAACAAACTCACGCTTACACCATGAGCAACTTCAAGCGCACGCTCACCATGATTCCACCCCTGTTGCAATGGCGCCGGAACCTCTAACGATTGCAGCGTTATCGGCAACACCTGTTTACGCAGTTGACGATAACCATCGTCACGCTTTGCCACCTCATTAAACGCGCGCAAGACAGAATTTCTAACAAGAGGCGGCCAAATATGAACAACTAGGGCATTGGCAGATAAAACTGAGATTGGAATGGCCAACAGCAGCGCCCCACGACCACAATGTTTGGCAACGAGAGCTAATCCTGCGCCAATCATAAATGTAGAAAGAAACCACAGCAGGCTGTTGGAAAAAGATAAAAAAGGGATCGCCATGGTAATGAACACCCCTGTTGACAACAGTAACGTCAGCAAAGCGAAGCGGATGATTATTTTCATGACATTGACTCCTCTACGACACAAAAAGGGCCTCTACACAAGAAGCCCCTCTGGTCATTCATGCAGCTTTGATCAGTGGATTTAATCGCCTAAATGGTGATTAGGAACCAAATAGTTCACGACGTAATCGCGAACAGAATCAGTCAATGAACGTTGTTGACCATCATACCCTGTTGCCCGTAACTTACTCACATCGGAGCAGGTGTAATACTGATATTTATCCCGTAAAGAATCGGGCATCTCAACATATTCAATATTAACCTCTTTATCCAAAGCTGCAAAGATAGCCGTTGCTAAAGCATTCCATGAATTGGCCCCATCACTACCAATGTTATAAATGCCATTAGCATCGGGATTTTTCAAAAAATAAAGCGCCATATCAACAACATCTTTAACATAAACAAAATCACGCATCTGTTCGCCATCCCCATATTCTGGGATATACGACTTAAATAAACCAATTTTTCCTGTCTCAAGAATTTGACGATAGGCCTTAATCACCAAAGAACTCATATCACCTTTATGGTATTCATTCGGACCAAAGACATTGAAGAACTTAAGGCCAACAATTTTATCGAGTATCCCCTCTTGCTGCGCCCATTGATCAAACATCTGCTTTGAATAGCCATACATGTTTAATGGCCGCAATTGATTCAGTGCAGCTTCATCATCCTTGAATCCCTGAGCACCATCACCATAGGTAGCAGCACTGGATGCGTAAATAAATCGAGCATCACTGTGAAGTGCCAACAACGCCATCTGCTTAGTATATTCAAAATTATTATGCACCAGATAGCGCGCATCAAGTTCCGTCGTTGCTGAGCATGCTCCCATGTGAAGGATCGCTTCAAGGCCATCTTCACCAAGATCAAAATAATCATGCAACTGGTCGGAAACAACCAGCTCCATGAAGTCGTCTTTTTCAATATAATCAGCATAACTCAGCGGTGCTAAGTTCTTCCATTTTTCACTATGGCCGAGTGAGTCAACAATCAAAATATCTTTACGACCCATCTTGTTGAGTTGCCAAACCATTGCACTACCAATAAGTCCTGCACCACCTGTTACAATAATCACGATTTCAATCCTTTTATATTGGGAAACTGTTCATTATCAAATCAGAAAATGAATTATAGCACTATCATCTAATGCGAGTAAACCGTGTCACACAATTTCCACGTCAGTTATTACAATTCCATTCTTATGACAATAAATGAGATAAAACAGCAATAAAACAAACACCGTTTGTTTACTTCCGTAAACAAAAAATTCAATTTTAGTAAAACTGTTGATTTTATATATTCTAATTTCCCATTACGCGACATTTTCCTTATAGGTTGAAGATTGGATAACTAATTAATACCACACAGACTAACCGACCTATACCACCCATGTGAATGCCTGCCAAAACCAGCATTAAAGCGGCTATAGCGTGAAAAAGAAAACACCTGTTAAACATGGTTACATTTAGCCGATTACACTTGACAACTTTCCTCTCACAAGTCTATCTTATTTTTTTCATCACAACTAAAACACCTTTAAACCTTGCAATCAGCACCAATATCATCCCTCAAATTTTAATATAATTTTTTTGAGGTTGGCTCGTAAACTTAACGCACTTCCATTTCCCTATTTTTTATCCAGAATAAAAATGAAAGGATCGTTTTCATGTCTAAAAAACAAGATGCACTCGATTACCACAGCATGGGTCGTAAAGGCAAAATTGAAGTTATCGCCTCAAAACCTTGTGACACAAGCCGTGACCTCTCACTCGCTTATAGCCCGGGGGTTGCTGAACCCTGCCTTGAAATAGAAAAAGACCCAAAAACTGCTTATGAATACACAGCAAAAGGCAACCTTGTTGCCGTTATCTCAAACGGTTCAGCGGTACTCGGACTTGGCGACATTGGTGCCTTAGCTGGCAAGCCAGTTATGGAGGGTAAAGGGGTTCTCTTTAAACGTTTTGCCGATGTTGATGTTTTCGACATTGAACTCGACACCAAAGACCCTGATGAGATTATTCGCACCGTGCAACTTCTTGAACCAACTTTCGGTGGCATAAACCTTGAGGATATTAAGGCGCCAGAGTGTTTCTACATTGAAGAAACACTTAAAGAAACCATGAATATTCCTGTTTTTCACGATGATCAACATGGTACAGCTATCATTGCCAACGCAGGCTTACTCAACGCACTTGAGATCATTGGTAAGGATATCACTAAGATCAAAATTGTTGTCAACGGTGCCGGAGCAGCGGGTATTGCCTGTGCACAGATGGCCCTAACCCTTGGTGCGAAACTTGAAAACATGATCGCTTGCGACAGCAAAGGGGTTATCTACAAAGGCCGCACCGAAGGGATGAATGATTACAAGGCGCGCCTCGCTACCGATTCCGAAGCACGTACCCTTGCAGAGGCGATGGTCGATGCCGATGTATTCTTTGGCGTTTCAGCAAAAGACGCTGTAACAGCAGAGATGGTTGAATCGATGGCAAAGGATCCTGTCATTTTTGCTATGGCGAACCCTGACCCAGAGATTCTCCCTCCCGATGCAATGAAAGTTCGCAGCGATGCCATTGTTGGTACAGGTCGCAGTGACTTCCCTAATCAGGTTAATAATGTTCTCTGCTTCCCATTTTTGTTCCGTGGCGCATTAGATACTCACGCTACAGCCATCAATGATGAGATGAAGATGGCCGCAGTTAAAGCACTGGCGAATCTCGCCAAAGAAGATGTGCCTGATTCGGTTGTCAAAGCGTATGGCAACACCAAGTTTTCATTTGGTCGCGACTATTTAATCCCTAAACCTTTTGATCCACGGGTATTACTGCATGTTGCACCAGCAGTTGCTCAAGCAGCCATTGATAGCGGTGTGGCAACACGTGACATCGGTTGTATTGATAAATACACTGAAGCACTTGAAGCACTACAAGGTCGTTCCAAAGAGGTCATGCGTACTCTCATCAATAAGGCGAAATCTGATCGTAAGCGGGTTGTGTTCCCTGAGGGTGACAATGAAAAGATCCTGCGTGCGACACAGATTTTAATTGATGAAAAGATCGCAATCCCCATCTTGCTTGGCCCAGAAGATAGGATCAAAAATATGATCAAAACCCTTGGCCTCGACCTGCACGGTGTGCAGATTATTGATACCAAAGGTAGCCCTAAGAACTATGAATATTCCCAAGAGCTATTCCGTCTGCGTCAACGTAAAGGGGTCACCCTTGCAGGAGCGAGCCGAACCATTTGTCGCGAGCGCAATTACTATGGTGCCATGATGGTTCATATGGGTGATGCTGATGCGATGCTTTCAGGAGTTAACCACCATTATCCAGATACTATTCGGCCGGCCCTAGAGGTGATTGGCAAACAACCATCTGTCAGTGGTGTTCACGGTCTGTACATGATGGTGTTTAAAAAAGAGGTGGTCTTCTGTGCTGACACCACCGTTACCATCGACCCAACAGCTGAAGAACTTGCTGAAACCGCTATCCTTGCTGCGGAAAAAGCGCGACAATTCAATGTTGAGCCACGCATTGCCATGCTGTCGTTTGCCAACTTTGGCAGTGCCAACCACCCATTTACAACTAAAGTTAAAAAAGCAACAAAACTTGTTAAAGAGTGGGCCCCAGAACTCGTTGTTGAGGGTGAAATACAAGCCATTGTTGCTCTCGATCCAGAATTAACCGAGCAACAATATCCATTTTCACAGCTTAAAGGCAATGCCAACGTACTCATCTTCCCTGACCTCAATTCAGGAAATATCTCCTACAAGTTGTTAAGCAAACTAGGTGGTGCTGAAGCGGTCGGCCCTATCCTGATGGGAATGAAGAAACCTATGCAGTTGCTGTCGTTGATGCTCAAGAAGCTTTCGATAAAGAGATCAACAACGGCTTCCATTAAGCTTTAGTTGCGCTAAACAGACTGACCTAAAAAGGGGGAACCAATTGGTTCCCCCTTTTTTTATCCGCAATAAACACTCATCATATCCCTCACGCAACACCCTCTTTTCTTCCACGTACAATCCTGATATAGTTAGACTTTATTTGACACATCAATGGAGACTTAAAACCATGCGCTATATGAGTACTCGCGGCCAGGTTCGCGACATATCCTTTAAAGACGCGGTAATGATGGGCCTTGCGACCGATGGTGGCTTATTATTACCAGAACAAATTCCAACAGTAACGGGCGACGACCTAAGCCGTTTTTCAACCATGAGTTACGCAGAGATTGCTTTCGATATTATCTCCAGGTTCACGGGTGATGATTTTGCTAGCGATGATCTGCGTGATCTAATCAATCGCTCCTATGCAACATTTGACCACCCCGAGGTAACACCCGTTGTTAAGAAAAATGGCGTGTATATTCTTGAGCTATTTCATGGCCCTACACTCGCTTTCAAGGATGTGGCTCTACAATTTCTCGGCAACCTGTTTGAGTATTTGCTTGAAGAGCGTGATCAGAAGATGAACATTCTTGGTGCTACATCGGGCGATACAGGTAGTGCGGCTATTTATGGCGTACGTGGCAAAGAGAAGATCAACATCTTCATCATGCACCCGCACGGCAAAGTATCACCAATTCAGGAACTACAGATGACCACCGTCACCGACTCGAATGTTTTCAACCTTGCTATTCGCGGTACGTTTGACGATGGCCAGCGCATCATCAAAGAGGCCTTTGGTGATCTCGATTTTAAATCGGAATATTCACTCGGAGCCGTGAACTCCATTAACTGGGCGCGTGTTCTAGCGCAAATCGTTTACTACTTTTACGCCTACAGCCGCGTGCAACCCGAAACCGACAGCGAGCTGATCGACTTCTCGGTACCGACTGGAAACTTTGGCGATATTTTTGCTGGCTACATGGCAAAACGGATGGGCCTCCCCATCGGCAAACTGATTCTTGCCACCAATGAGAACAATATCCTATCTCGCTTTGTTCTCGATGGTGACTACTCCGTCGGCAACGTCGTCGAAACATTATCGCCATCGATGGATATTCAAATTGCCAGCAACTTCGAGCGCTACCTGTTTTATCTCCTCGATGAAGACAGCGACTCACTTAAAGCCTTGATGGAGAGTTTCTCCGACAGCAACAGCTTACAGTTTGACGAGCAACTGCAAGCGAAGGTTCGACAAGACTTTGCTTCATTGACAGTTAACAAAACAGAAACCCTTGATCAAATCACTAAATTTTATCAGGCAACTGAATATGTACTCGACCCCCATACCGCTGTCGGAGTGAAAGCAGGACAAGAGCTGAGTGACCCCGATATTCCTGTAGTGTGCTTGGCCACCGCTCACCCGGCAAAATTTGGTGATGCTGTGCAACAGGCTATCGGTCAACCACCGCAGATACCAGCATCGTTAGAAGGAATTGAGCAACTCGAACGACGCTGCGATCTGATCGATGCTGACACCGAACAAATTAAAGCTTACCTTGTCGAGCGAGCACACTAGTCAAAACAAACAAAAGCCCTCAACACAACGTTGAGGGCTTTTCAATTTAAAGGATATTTTTTATGCGTAACAATCTACTGTACATTCTTTTGATTGTAATCATCAGTTTAGCACTATCAGCCTGTCAGTCCGAAAATGAAACACCCGCACCACAAACACCTGAAGTAGAGAAAAGTGCCGCAGACTCAACACCTCAAGCCGTTGATTTAGAGATCACCCAACAATCACTGGAAAATCTCTACATCGATCAAGAGTCACAGATAACGGCACAAGCACCCGAACGAATAACCACTGAAACTAAAAAACAGCAAAAAACAGAAATAAGCGCAGGAGTGATACTTGATGAAGAGAGAGAATCTTTACTCGAAGCGGTAGATGGTGCTGAAGTGAAAATCAGCGTACCACTTTATTGATCATGTGGTACGCATCAGATATTCAAGAATAGGAATACTCATCGTATTTTAAAAACGATTTTTCCTTTTTCGTAACTCGGTAAACACCTCAAGTTCTGAGGCATCCTCAAGCCTTAAGGCTTGGCGCAACGCGCAATCACCCGTGCGTAAAAATGGATTGGTCACCAACTCATCTGCCAACCGTACAGGGAGAGTGACCTCTCCTCGCTCACGTTGCAATTGGACATCACGTAATTTATTACGAACAACCACTGAATTCGGCTCAACATATTCGGCAAAGCGATAATTATCCAACGTATATTCATGGCCACAATACAGTAGAGTTTCAAGAGGGAGTGCTTTTAGGCGCTGCAATGAATTGAACATATCCTCCATTGTTCCCTCAAAAATACGGCCACAACCACCAGAGAACAAAGTGTCACCACTAAACAGAGCACCAGGGAATGTTTTTGTAGCTGGCAAATAATAACAACAATCAGCCGAAGTATGTCCCGGAGTATAAATAACCTGTATCGCATCTTTTACGTTGGCCGATACGTCACACGTAACCTGTGCTAGCGGTTCTTCCTCTGCTAAAATATAATCAACAGCAGGAATCCGCCTGTCGGGCCCAATAATAATACACCCCGTCACACGCTTTAACTCTTCATTCCCGTGGCAATGATCCTGATGCATATGGGTATTCAAAATCACTGACAACGTGCAGCCATGCTGTTCGATATACTGTAAAACAGGCTGAGCATCACCCGGGTCAACCACAACCGTTGTGCTACCTAAGTGGACCACATAACAATAATTATCTTGATTGGTTGGCAACATCTGAATTTGGTTCATTACTGTGCCCTCCCATAGTGAACTGACAATTCGACGATCCGATAAATTAAGCTGGTAAAACTTTTTTCCACGTACTAATTGTTACACTTTCAAACAATCCCGCCTTAGCATAAGGATCGTTCGCAGCAAATTTTTCCGCTTCTTCTCGGCACTCCATATCAAGAATAACAACCGAACCATTCATATTGCCCTCATCATCGAGAGTCGGCCCCGCTGCATGAAGCTTTTCACCAAAACTCTTTAAATACTCAACATGAGCAGGACGGTTTTCCATACGAACTTCTAGGTGATTTTTCTTGTCTACACAATGAACAACATACAACATAATAACGTCTCCAATGAAATTTAAGATAGAACCTCATAACCTAACCAGAATAAGCTATCTTAGCAGCATTGTCCAAGACTCATGTTACCGCACGCTCATCCCCTCATCTAAGTATTTAATCATTGGATAGATAAAAAACTCAATAATACGCCGCATTCCTGTCTTAACCTCCACAGTAACCCCCATACCAATGGTAAGTGGCATCTCTTGGCCTTCAACCTTAATGGTTAACTGCTGCGGATCAACATAAACTTCGTAAACCAAACCAAGCCGTTCATCTTCTAAACTATCCTTAGCAACTTGGGCAACAATCCCATCAATAATGCCATATTTTTGAAAACTGAATGTATCTATTTTAATACTCGCCGCCATCCCTGCTTCAACAAAACCACTATCTTTGCTCTCGACAAGTGCTTTAATCACCAGCGGTGAATCAACAGGGACAACACTTATCAATTTTTCAGCTGGGGTCACCACCCCGCCCACAGTATGAATAAGCAGATTGTTGATATAC
>LGVE01186685.1_pt1 | contig 10453 bp, 22 predicted proteins | sample 469871 | NCBI WGS metagenome assembly LGVE01 (sample SAMN03893561, study PRJNA290197) | marine sediment metagenome | material: sediment; isolation source: combined push core samples #3730, #5133, and #5579 collected at Hydrate Ridge | place: Pacific Ocean: Hydrate Ridge | reverse complement strand
AAGCATTTAGTGAAATTATGTTATCTACTTTATATGATGTAGATATTAGTAAACAATATAAAATTATTAAAAAATTGGTAGAAAGAACAATACTAAAGAAAACTATACCAAGATACTTTATAACAATGCCATCTAATCTAGAAGAATACGGTGGGGCTGATTGTCCAGTATGTGGATTGTTTTTAGAAGATGAATATCAATATTGTCCTGATTGTGGCCAAGCGTTAGACTGGAGTGATGAATTATGAATAAAGAGATAGAAGAAGCATTAGAAAAAGTAAAAGAATATGCCCCTGAAATCAATGCAATAGGGTTTAATTCAAATGAGTTAAATGAAGATAATACAATATTCAATAACGCACTAGATACAATTAAAGACCACATCAACGCACAACAAGATAAATTGGATAGGATAAAGGGTGAATTGGAACAATATAAAACAATTAGTATTGGTATAGATTTCACTAGTAAAGAAAGAAACGCAATCGTAATCGTGCAAGTGTTTAAAGACCATTTATATCAATTATATGGTAAGACATTTTCGCATAACGAGGAAGTTTCAATTCAACTTAAAGACCTTATTGAACAAAAATCAAAGGGTGAATATAGTGAATTTGAATTAGACTATCTAAAGGAGGAAAAGAAATGAATAAATTTTATATGGTTTATGGAGAAGATAGGTATGAGAATGGTATTAATATTATAATTGCGAAAACGGCTAAAGAAGCTAAAAGTATTGGTGCAAATTGTGATGCTACTGACGATACTGATTTTATTGATATAAGAGTAAATGCAATAAAAGGTGAAATGAGTTTTCATCTTTATGATAAAGACTTTAATGAGGTTACTGTTAAAGTTGGTGGGAAAGGATATGTTTATACAGAGCATAAAACTCAATATTGTGGGCTTGATAACAAATTTATTGATGAATTAAAGCAACAAAATCGTTATATTGAAGAGGGAGAGGAAAAGAAATGAAAAAGATAACAATAATAGTAGATGGAATAAATAAAGAAATTGAAGTATCAAATGAAAGTTATAATGAAATGGTTAAAGCAATTAAAGATGATGACGTTAGATTTCAGCCTAAAACAAACAGCAAAGAGTATTATTATATTAATAATGTAGGTAATGTTGCTACTTATTTTTGGTATAACAGTACTATTGACAAAGACCTATACAATCAAGGAAATTGTTTCCGTACCAAAGAAGATGCTGAATTTGCACTAACACAATATGATAGAAGATTAAATAACCTAATCATACAATGGAAACTAAAATATGATAGAGTTGAATTAGATTGGGGAAATAACAAATGTGGCTTTGGTGCCATATTGGGCTACTACATTTATTATGACAATAATTCTAAAAGATATAGTCATAGTACAAATCAACACCATCAAAAAAACATACCTCATTTCTCATCAAGAGATAAAGCCATAGCGTGTATTAAATGGTTAGAAATTGTATTATGAATAATATACAAGAATTATTAGATAAACAATATGATAATAAACGGGTGATATTAGATGCTATCACATATTATGAGAATAAACTTATTGATAATATAGATTTAAAGTATATCTACACTACTTGGATAAGTGATACTAAACAAAAATTATATGAATGTGAAATAGAAATACAATATTTACAGAGGGAGGTACAAACTGCTAACGCAGACGTACCGAAAGGGGAATAAAATGTTAAGTATAAGAACGCAAGATAGAATGAGGTTAATACCATATGATAAACCTATTGAAATTAAACAAACAAAGATTGATGGGTGGTCATTAGATATAAGGGAATTAAAGTATTTTTTAGGCACATATGCAACAAAAGAAAGAGCATTAGAAGTGTTAGATGAGATAGAACAATATGTTGTAGGTAAAATAATTATACAAAAAAATGTTAAAGTGTTAAATGACTCCACTTATCAATATAGTAATATATACCGTGATACAACAAAGGAAAAAATAGAATTACTACCCCAAGTCTATCAAATGCCAAAGAAGCGATTAATATGATGATTAATGATTTATATGTTTATGAAGATAATATTTATGATAATTTAGATGAATTAGAAATGTATATTGCAGGTAATTGCACATATGCAGGTGAAGAAGGATTAATGAATATATTTGAAAATGAGATTGAATTAATAGGTGATATAAACGATTTAATTAACTGGTGTATTGAAAATTATACAACAGTTGAAGAATTGTTGGAGAGTGGATTACAGGTGTTTAGTGATGGTTAAAAGAGTGGTAGGATATATTAAATGTAAATTAGGGTATCACGATTGGCATACGGATAAATATTATGATAATCAATATAAGATTAATATTTACACTTACTATTGTAAACGATGCTTTAAAAAGAAATATCCATTTAAGAGTAAATTATGATATATAATAATAAACATTACTATTCCATTCAAAAATTTATTAAACATTTAGATTTAGATAAACATTTAACTGAAAATAAAATTAGAATAGAATTAGAAGAACATTGGAATTTACCTTTATTACAAGTAGGTAGTGTATTAGATTATTATTATATTAATAAAAAATTAAAGGAGATGGATAATGAAAAAATATCATAAAATTAAAACAGTTCATTTAAGAGATGACAAAACACATAAACTAACTAATAAATTTAGAGATGAAGATGTTGAATTTTTAAAGGATAACGAATGGGTATTCACAGAAAAGATAGATGGGACTAATATTAGAGTGCATTGGAATGGTTTTGATGTTTCTATTGGTGGTAGAACGGATAAAGCACAAATACCAAAGGAACTTAATATAAGACTTACTGAATTATTTATGACTAGCGAAAAAGAGGAAATGTTTGAACAAAAGTTTAATGATTTAAATGTTATTTTATATGGTGAAGGTTATGGTGCTAAAATTCAAAGTGGAGGCAAATATAGTCCTACGCAAGAATTTATATTGTTTGATGTTGAAATAAATGGTAAATTTTTAAATAGAGAAAACATTTATAATATTGCACAATACTTTGGAATAAGTGCAGTACCTATTATAGATGAGTGTATTAATATAGAAACAGCAGTTGCATATGTTAAATCTAATCCACAAAGTTATATCGCTAAACGCCAAATGGAAGGGGTAGTTGGAACTCCTAAACAAGGGTTGTTAAATTCTAAAAGTGAACGAATTATAGTTAAAATAAAATGTCGAGATTATGAGGTTAAACAATGAAACCTAAATTTACGATAAGTAAAGATAATCTATTAATAATGAAAGATGTATATTTAACGGATATTACATATCTAAAGAGGTGTGGTACATTAGATGATGATTTCATATTAAAATACATCATATTACTTGAAGATAGAATAGATGATATTAATAATGAATTAAAATTAAGAGGTGAATAAATGTGCATTTAATAAATGATTATTATTTGAATACAGATAGGTATAATTATATTATTACTAAACGGTCTATTATTGATAGTGGTGCATTAAAAGGTACTGAAAGATTTACAGATATAGCATATTTTGGTAATAGTTTAGTAGCACTGAAAAAAGGATTAATGAAAATATATATATTAGAAAATATTAACAATCAAGATATGAATAAATTAATAAGCAATATTGATATATTGATTGATAAATTGGAGGGAATAAGATAATATGAAGGATTTTAATTTAATCCACGAATTAAGATTGAGTGGTGTAAGTTGGGATAACATTAAAGATGATATTGAATGGTTCACTGATAATGACCGTAAGGTATATAGTGGTTGGTTATTAGGTCAAGAAGAAAGTGAAAATAGTGATATAGTTAAGTTTGCTAAACGTAGACAAACAATTAGAAAAGAAAGAAAAATATTAGGAATTGAACGTAGTATCAATAATGAGGAAATAAGAGATATATCATTACATCAAACATTTACTCAACAAGTATTAGATGCTATCAACACTAGATATAATGATTTTACTATTAAAGTTGATGACGGTTTATTCTATAATGCTTCTCAAATGCACCATATTTTTACTCTAGGTGATTTTCACTATGATGGAGATATAAGTTACCTAGACGTATTAAAACGTGCTACAGCGGAGATTAAGAGGGTTATAGATGAAAAAGGATTACTACGTATCTATCTTATGGAGTTTGGAGATGTTATTGAAGGTGCTAGTTTAAGAACATCACAATTAATGGCAGTTAAAAGTGGAATGGTTAATCAATTAGTTGATGTTGCAGATGCTTATATTAAGATGATTGAATATTTAAGTAAGTTTGTAACTATAACATTCTTATCGGTTGATAGTTCTAACCACACACAATTAAGAAATCTAGGAACTAAACAAAATCAATTAGTTGAAGAAGATTTAATGATTGTATTTAACACTATTATTAGAAAAGCATTACCTAATTTACATATGGTTACTGGTGATGATATATTTATTAATATTGGTGGATTTAATATGTTTATGGCACACGGCCATCTAGTTAAGAGTAAAGAAAAATATTTAGAAACATTACAAGCAAATAGAAATATATTAATAGACTATGGGTTCTTTGGTCACTTTCATCATCAACGTACTATTGATTTACATAGTGCAGGTTATTATGATAAAAAGGTATTCTATGTACCTGCATTAAACACTAAAGAAAGTGGATATGAAAATGATAAGAATTTATCAAGTCAAGCAGGCGTGGGGTATTATGTGTTTAGTGAAGAGTTTGGTCACGTTGAAACTAGAAAGTTAGTAGTATAATATAGGTAAGTATAATGTTGAACAGGCTAATAAAGACCCTATTGTTATTGCAATAAGAGAAAAAGTGTCTAAAAAGAAATTAATTGCTTGGAATAACAGAATAACATACGCTAGAAATAGTTATTATAAATCAATAGATAATGGTACATATACATCTATTGTTAAAGAATGGGATAATGAAAGATTAGGAATATTAAAAACTAAAATAAAAGGAGATAATAAAATTATGGCAGATTTAAGATTAGTAGTAAGATTAAGTAAAGATTATAATGTAGCAGAAGTGGAAGTAAGTAAAATTGAAAATGAAGAAGAGTATGCTTATTGGGAAGGTTTCGCTAGAAACAAAGCAATAGGTTTATTAGAAAGTTATCCAACTAAACAAGATACACCAAAATCATATACAAATAAGAATTACCCACCTAAAGCAGGTTCAGTACCAACACCAGCAGGTAATCCAACAGTAAACGATATTACAACTACATATTTAAGAGGTAAACAAAAAGACATCGCATTAAAAGGAATTAATGAAGGTAAATATACACTTGAAGCAGTTAATAGTTTAACTAGTTTTGACAATGCTCAAGCATTAGTATTTCCTAAGAGATATTAATAATGAAATATAAAAAAAGTTGGTTTAGTAAATTTAATATTGGTGATGAGGTTGTTTATGATGGTGAAAAATATATAGTTATAAGTGTAGCGTTTTGGGAAGGTTTCATTGAATACCAATTACATAATGATTTTTATGCACTTGAACATAACCTATCATTTTATATTGAACCACCAATAAAAGAAATGACAGTTAATGAAATTGAAGAATTATTAGGATATAAAGTTAAAGTAGTGGGGGATTAATTTCCCCCTTGTATCATAAATATAAAAGGAGGTGATTAAAGTGAATATATATTCAATAGGTAGTGGTAGTAGAGGTAATTGTACTTTAATAGAAAGTGATGTTAATATTCTTATTGATGTAGGTTTAAGTGTGAAAAAGATTAATGAAAGATTAATTATGAGTAGCGGTATAGATTTAGAAGATATCAAATATGTTCTAATCACGCATAGTCATATAGACCATTTAAGCGCAGTTAAAACAATATATAATAAGTATGCACATATATTATTCTATTGTAGTCCTATTACATTTGATGAAATTGAAGCACACTTTAAAATGAAATTTAATAAGGAAAGATTTATACTATCTACTGTTGAAACTTATCACGATAATATAACTATTACACCATTCCCTTTAAATCACGATAAAGAGTGTCAAGGATATATGATTAAGGATAACGCCACTTATGTTCATATTGCAGATTTTGGTGGGTGGTTAAATAAGGAATTATACACCACTTTACAAGGAAAAACATACTACAATATTGAGTCTAATCATTCTATTGACTTAACTTACTTTGATGAAAAAAGGTCACCCATACTTAAAAAAAGATGTTTGGGTATGATGGGACATTGTTCTAACATTAGTTCAATGGAAAATGTATGTAGATTAGTTGATGAAAATACTAAAGGTGTTATGTTTAATCATTTAAGTGAGGAAACAAATAGTGAAGAATTAGCAAAAAAATATCATATGAAATATTTAGAAGTTTGGAATAAATTAGATTTAACTAAAGAAATAAAATTCTCATATGCTAAACAAAATGAAATAGTATTTATGGATAGTGGTAAAACACATAAAGAGATACGAGGTGTTAGATAATGATTGAAATATGGAAAGATGTAAAAGGATACGAAGGATTATATAAAATAAGTAATCTAGGTAATTTGTTATCTTTGGTTTTTAAAAATAACAAGGTAACAAAAAAAAGAAAATTAGTCAAAAAAACATTTTTAGATAAAAAGGGTTATTTAAGAACAGTAATTACCAAAAACAAAATTAAAAAAAATTTTTTTATACACAGACTAGTCGCTATTGCATTTATACCAAATCCAAATAATAAACCACATATAAACCATAAAAACCTTATTAGAACAGATAATAAAGTTGAAAATTTAGAGTGGTGTACCCAAAAAGAAAATATTCATCATTTTTTACAAAATGGGATAGTTACAAATAGAAAAAAAGTAATTATTACAAATAAAAAAACTCTTAAAGAATTTGTTTTTTGTAGTTATAAAGAAGGTTCTATTTTTATGAATAAAAGCGAATATTATGTTTCGACATTAATTGGATTAAAAAAATTTGAAAATGATGAATTCACTTGGAAAAAAGTGGGGTATAAGGAGAAACCAAATGAGGGAACTATATAATTTAGAAATGGAACAACAAGTATTGGGAAGCGTGTTTTTAACGGAAAAATGTATTCCTGATATAAAAACATTTCTTAAAACGGGTGATTTCTATGACGAATGGCATAAACAAATATATGAATGTATGATAAATACGTTTGATAACGGTGAAAAAATTGATTATACTATTATAATTCATAAGTTACAACAAAAAAAAAATATTAATAGTAGCAACGAAAAAAAATACATTGAATACATACTAAACCTTTCTAATACGGTTGCGTCTTTGGTTAATTTGATGGAATATATTAATATAGTTTCTAGTTATTCTCAAAAAAGAAACGCTTTGGCAAAGTTTACGGATTTAAGTGAAAAACTAGAAAAATTAGACATATTAGAGATTGAAAAAGAAGTAAAAGAAATAGCAAAAATTTTTAATGACAACACTGATTTTGAAGGAAAAGATGGTTATAGTGAATTAAGTGATTACATTGATGAGTTTATAAATGATTTAGAGACTCCATTAAATAAGGCTGACGTGTTTAAACTAGGGTTTAAGGTTTTAGATGAAATGGTTATGTTAGAAAAAACAAATTTAATGATTATAGGTGCAGATACAGGAGTTGGGAAAACGGCCTTCGCATTAAATTTGGCTAAAAACTTTTGCGAACAAAATAAAAAAACATTCTTTGTTTCACAAGAAATGGGTAAAAAAGAACTTACAAGAAGAATGGTTGCTTTGATAGCAAATGTAAAAGCAAAATCACTTAAAAATAAAACTTTAACTTCCGATGAATGGGCTAGGGTTATGTCTGCAAAACAAATTTTTAAAAAATATAAATTTAAAATTTATGACAAAGGAAATATGAATATAGAATTGTTGCATACCATTGTTGGTAGATTAAAAAAACAAAATAAAATAGATGTGTTGATAGTAGATTATTTACAATTAATTTCGACTAGAAAAAGCAAATTTAATAGAACAAGCGAAGTAGAAGAAGTATCAAGACAAATGAAACAAATTGCTATGGAATATGGACTACCAGTAATTGTTTTGAGTCAGTTTAGTAGAAGTGTTGTAAATGCAGATGGTCGTGTTAGAGAACCACAAAAAAGCGATTTAAAGGGAAGTTCCAGTATTGAACAAGATGCTAACATTATATTATTATTACATACTGACGATATGAAACAACGATTTCAAGAAAAAAGATTTATTGATTTATCCATAAAAAAACAAAGAGATGGTGTTTTGGGAAAAACCCACTTTAATTATTTTGGAGATTACAATAAATTTGTTGAAACAGAATGGAATACAAATGAAAAAAGATATATTGAAACAACCATAGAAGATTTACCATTTTAAATAGAAAGGAATTTACATATGCTATATGATGAATTTAAATACAAAGTATTTAAAGTTATAAATAATAGTAGTAGAAGTAATATCACATTATATCTACACTATTTATCAAATGATTATAATATCCCATATAGTGTAGTAGTAGATGATTTTAACTATTGGAATAATAATTATTGGGGGATTGAATATGAATAAAACAACATTAGAACTATTAAATGAATTTGCTCAATGTATTGATAAAGATATACTTGTATTTCACGGTGATGATACTGAATGTAGTATTGAAAGAAAACACATTTATATAAGTAAAGCCCCGTATATTCTTGATTATCTTATTGATTATTTGTTGATTGATATGGGGTATGATTTTACACCATATTGTAGTTCTTATGTTTTTGGTCTTATTCACGAACTTGGTCATATAGTTAATGGGTGGATAGATAAAGATGGATATAGTTTAAATGTGTTAGCATTAAAAGAAAGTGATTATAGTGTTTACAATAAACAATATAAATATTTAAGATTAAGTGACGAAATACATTCAAATGAATGGGCTTATGAATTTATTAAAAAGAATAAAAAAATATTAAAAAGACTGGAAAGAGAGTTGAGAGCAAGTGATGGAAAGTTTTGATTTACTAATGATACGATTACAACTATTACTTAGAGATACAGTATCAGTTGAAGATAATAGAATATATATAAGTAGAAAAGCAGGATATGAGATATTTAATTTAATGGAAGAATTAGATAAAGGATTTATAAACGAACTATTAAAAGAGAAGGGATTTGTGAATAATAATGAATAAATTTAAAAATGGAGATAGAGTAGTTTGTATAAACGGTAGTTTCATAGAGATGACCAATGGGGACATAAAAGTAATTAGTTGTATTGATAAAGATGATGAGATGGTTAACCTTGTAGGACACGGTGATGAATGGTTTAGTGGTGAAAGATTTAAATTATATGAAGATGAACCTTGTAACGATGAATGTAGTGAACCTGATTATGAAGATGAATATTATAAATTATTAATTGAGAGAGAGAAACAAGAGGACATTATAATTGCTTTACTCTATTACATACGTAATGCTTGATTACACGCACCTTTACTATCAACATAGTATATTACACCTAAAATATATAAAACACGGTGTACGGGCTTATAATGCCCCTTAAAATGAAACTATCATATATTGAACATATATTATGAAAGTAAAATAAGAAGTGTGATGTATCATCACAATGATACTTTAAAAGGATAAAGGAAAATAAGGATATGAATAGAATAATTAATATAGCATTATATCTAACTATTATTATAGTTAGTCAACTTGTATTAATGTATATCCCTAATATACAATTCACATTTATTCTTATGGTGTTGTTTATTAAAAATAATAATATGAGTGATAGTTTATTATTAATAATATGTTACACATTAATTATGGGTGTAATATATGGGTTCACATTATTTACTATTATAACATTCATAAGTTGGAGTTTAATATTATTACATAAATATAAATTAAACATATATACCATAGTTATAATATCAATATTACAAATGTGGGTATATGCACCATTAACTATGTATTTATATGATATACCATTATCAGTTTATATTATAGCAGATACTCCATTTACAATAGTATATATGAGTTGTAATGTGTTGTTGTATATTTGGATTTATGATAGATTAGATAATGTTTATAAAGGAGAGAAAAGATGAACGAAGGAGCAACACCAAGAGTGATTATTATATTTAGTATAATTATGATAGCATTACTAGGTTTATTAAGTGGTTTAATGGTTCGTACTTTGCAAGATGAAGTCTTTGAATATGATAGGCAAGATAAGTATAAGATGACTAATTGTATATTTATTAAACGAGGAAACGCAATAGAAAATACTTGGTATGATGTGAATATGGAAAAAGAAGTAGTGTGTGATGAGGGAACATTTACACATTGGGAATATGAAACACAATACACATTAATAGAAGCACAACAATTTAGAGAATTGTTAGAGGATATATTAAATGAGTGAAAAGGTAAAAGATAGAATAGTCAAAGGAATACTAATCCTATTTATG
>LGVE01035241.1_pt1 | contig 10453 bp, 19 predicted proteins | sample 469871 | NCBI WGS metagenome assembly LGVE01 (sample SAMN03893561, study PRJNA290197) | marine sediment metagenome | material: sediment; isolation source: combined push core samples #3730, #5133, and #5579 collected at Hydrate Ridge | place: Pacific Ocean: Hydrate Ridge | reverse complement strand
CCACCCGAGTTTAAGTTTAAGCTCTTTCATCCCATCGTCAATGACACGTTCACAAGTCTCGGTATCAATAAATGCATGATATTTCGGTATTTCAGTATTCTCATTAGGTTTCATTATATGATAGAATCGCTCCATTTGGTGTTCTCTACCTATAATAAACCCTCACATTCTTTATTTCCTCAACGGTCAGAGTATTCTCGAGCCAGTCCCAATAATTCATAGCTTCTTCACTTTCGCTAATTTCTCGTATGGTATCTTCGATCCGACCTCTACTCTCAAGTTCATCATACCCTATTCGTCCGGTAAAGGTTGTTTCTTGTCCTGTAACGCTATCATGCCCGAAGACATCGTATTCCACCAAGAATTTCTTATGCAACTGAAACGGTGCTTTACCTAACTGACTTTCAGCGGGTTTGTATTTACGAGGTGTGCTTTTCCATGCGTCACGAGCCCTACTATCTTCTTGATTGTAATAGCGTAAAGTAGCGAAATAATCGGTTTTTCTAATACCGGGTTGTTCTTTAAATATGGTACGCCATATTTTAGTAACGCCATAGCCCCGGCTCTGACCTGCTTTTACCCATTGAACGTTTGTCTTCAACCAGTCTAAATTAACGTTACCCATTTTTCACTCTCCCGGAACATAAAAAAAGGGGTTTTTCACCCCGTCCCTATATTATGCAGTTTCCGTCTTCCGATAACGGTTTTCCGTCCGTAAAGCCTCTCAGCCTGTTTAAAACAGTCGGTGCATAGCAACACCATATTATCCGGATTTTTGAACAGTGCTTTAGCTCTTTCATTTGATTCATCCTTGGTCAACGTTTTAATAACTATCTCACCGTTTTCATCTACGTCGAGTAGTTTTGGCACTGACCCGTCTTTTGTTAAATACACCGTTGTTTTATACACTCTATGCACCATCAACTTTTTCTTTGTATGGCACACGTAACATTTCCCACCGAGCTCTTTAAACAGTTTTTTGCGTCTCTTCTGATAGTAGTTTTTAGCGTATTCAGGATTATTTGTCGGCATGTTTATAACCTTATTTCCGTATCGTTTAGTTTCTCAAGCACGTATAGGTATCCGTTGACTTTACCTATATTCTCATTTCTTTCTTGTTTAAGCACCGAATTAACGACCTGTACGTGACTCACTAAGACCATAAGAGCTACTCGATCAACGACTAGGGTCTCAAACCAGTCCTGAAATACTTCTTTGTTCGCTTCAACGTTATGTATCAATACATCGAACTCTTGTAGTAGTGTGTTAGAGTATTCAGTCGCATCGGACCGACCGACTTCATAGAGTTTAGAGTTGTAGTTGTCTTTTTCATTCGGGTCGGTATAGATACAGTTGTGCTTTTTATCAAACTTCCCGATTTTATCACTTATCAGAGCTGTTAACGGGTTCATTGCTCTTCCCTCAAGTCTTTAGCTTTAATAATAATCTGTAGGCATCTGATACCGCATTCAGCACATAGATGTGTTATTGTCTCGTTATCAGTCGCCAAGTATATTTTCCCTAACGTGCAATATATATTCTCCGTTGTCTCGACAATATAGTTATTAGCATCAGGTTCTTTCCTTTCTTGTTCACTCAACCCGTGACTACTCATCACATCTGTTTTTTGTTCGTTCATAGCTTATTCCTCGTCTTTCTTAAATACTGACACCACAGCCCTATCTTCTTCTTTCTTGATTAGTCTCACCACGTCTTTCCTTGCAACGGTGAGCGTCCCGGTATTTTCACCTAACAGTTTTCCTTCATCATTGAATATATTCAGATATTCGCCCGTTTTGCTTCGATACATAATTAATGTCCCCATGTTTTTAGCCATTTCTTTTTACCTCTTATAGATTAAAGCTTTACATTCTATATAAAGGTTGTACTCACTTAGGTCCTGACCTGATGTAAGGCTTTGGAATCTCTCTTTTCTTCACAGGCACTTGGATACTTGGCACTCTGTCACTAGGCCTTTGTGTTTCTCCGGTTATTTTACCGTATAATGTAATCAACTTCTTGATTTTATCATTCATTAGCTTTCACCTCCTGTTTTAACTTGTTTGATGTAATTTAGGATGTCTGCGTCTTTATACCCTAGACTTTTCATCTTCTCTTTAAATTCTTTCTCATCTATTATGGCAACGGTTAACCATTTCATCAAATCTGCTTTAGAGGGTTGTGTAACGAAGCCTAACTCTATCCGTTTCGCTTTCGCTACTAACCTATTCTTTTTCTCCGTTGTGATGCTGAGCGTATTCAAATTACTTTCAAACCCGCCTATATCTATTTCATGCAGCTTGAATTGGTCTGTCCATAATGCNNGTCTATAAGCAGCAGCAAATATTCGACTTCATCATCGTTATATCGCAGTCCTTTGAGATGTTCAGCAGCGGTTTCACGTCTTATTTGTCCTTCTTTATATAGGTTTTCTATGTTTGATCTAGTCAAGTCTCGTTCTTTAGCTAGTACGTCACCAACCGTCCAGATCGTCAGATTCTCGGCATGCTCCTCATCGTAACCTTGATCCAGATATGACCGTTTCACACTAGGACGATCTATTACACCGGCTTTAAACATTCGTCTAGTGTCAACACGTGTATAAGGATGATATGAAATGGCTTTAAGCTTCTCACGCCAAAACGGCATAATATCGTTTGCCATGAATAACGTATCCAAATCTTTATCTTTGATAACGTCTCGATGCAGCATTTCGTAGCCTTGATACGTAGATGGCAGCTCCCAGTGGCTGCGCCAAAAATAATGTAACTCTTTATTATCAATCCCTAAAACCGCACCATAGGTATTCAATTCCGCGGGGTATTCGTTATCAAGACCGTACTCTTTCACGTATGGCTCGTAAAATGCTTCTTTCACGGCCCATCGTATTACGTCGTTTGGAGATGGCACGAATCTGTAGTCATCAATAAATCCTTGTTGTGCATCTTTATCAAAACCCTGCCTAGCTAATTCGTTTTCAAATTGCTGATCCGAGTAGTAGCCTTTGTATTTGAGTCTTACGACCGTGCCGGGGTCTAATAACCGTACTGGCAGCGTTTTCCAAAACTCTTGTCCCGCAGCTTCCCATGCCGGTGCGGTCGCAACCGATATGGCAGGTTGAACGGTAACGCCTAATATGAAACTTACCACGGCATTCAACCCGAACTCACCTGATGCGGCTAGCTTGTTCATTCTATCAATTTCCGTATCGGGCACGTTATACATCTTACCGAACTCTTTTATCCACCCGGTTATTTTAGGTAACGCTACACGTTCAAGCGCCATTACACCTTCAGCCAATCCTTTAGCGATTGGATTCATCATCGCAGCCGTAAGGTTAGTGTTTCCTTGAGCTGCCAGTGTCGCTCTTTCGTCTTGGTAATACTTTTTCACGGCTGGTATATCACGAATCTCTTTAGGCATGTTGTTATAGACTGTATCCATAAGCTCGACGTTATTTACTTTGCTCAACACCCTTAAAGCGTTTACTTGCATTCCAATGGGCGAAAACGGTAAAAGCTTACCGATAATATCCAGAATATCTTTCATACCACCCATAAGCTCTTTTATACTGTCTAACGGATTTTTTATAGTGTTTGCTATCGTATCTCCGGCCTTGGTTACTACCCCCTCCAACCCTCCTTTCAGACTCTCCAGACTGTTGTTTATTACACCTAGGGGATCCTTGATAGTCGAAGTCATTGCGTTTTTAATGGTCGTGAGTTGCCCCCCTATGTCATTTTTAAACGCCGTTATTGAAGCTACTACATTATCTATGGTGGTTTTAACGCTATTCCCTACCCCGACTATAGACTCCAAACCTCCTTTGATAGGGCTACCGACTTTAGCATCAAGTACACCCGTTATACCGTCTATTCCGTTTTTCACGGCCCCTAACGGGTTCTTTACAACCGTGTCTAATTGCTGCGTTAACTGATACAGCTCGTTTCTCACTTTATCTATCTGGTTATTCAAAGCACCGGCAACGTCTCTCTTTATACCGTCCAGCGGCTGTTTCAATGAGTTAATTAATCCGGTAAAGAAATCCCTAAACACGCCCATTTGTCTTTCTCTCCTCTTTTTGCCACGTACCTTTTTTAAATGTATGTTTTATTATGTTATTTCCACATTCCCAACAGTCGACACCGTATTTGTCTATTACCTCTTTCGGTATGATTATAGTTCGTCCGTAATAGTACCGTATTTTTACCGATCCGTCACTTCTTACGATAGCTTCTTCTATACTTTCCATTTTTCTTCCTCTTTTCACCTAAATACCCTATCCAATATCTCTTCAAAGGCATCGGCGATAGCGTCTTGTATCCACGCCACCATATCGGCCGGGGTATCGAGAATGGTAGTGATTATTTCACCGGCACCTATCCCTAAAGACTTTAAAAACCGTACCGACGTTTTTTCCGAAGCCGCAAAGACTTTTATGAATTGTTCTATTAAATCGTTTGCATGTTTTGCAAAGCTTTGGTTAATCCAACTCGGTAAACCGTTAACCAAATTAATCAGAGCCGCTAATTCCGCTTTCATCGGAAACACCAGATCAACTTTCAGTTTCTCGATATTCGTTAGCAGATCGTCTAGATCTGCGTTAATATCTTTGATCGTCTTGTTAACTAATTGATTGAACTTAGTTGTCAGACTTGACAAATCTGAGAGTATAGGATTAATCACATCTTTTTTCAACTCTACTATGCTTCCGCCAACCAAATTCCTAACGTCACTCCATGACTTTTTCAAAATAGACCAACGTTTCTCGGCTTCCGAGCCTATGAACCCTACCATTTGTCGAGCCGTTTTTGTTATACCTTGTAAATCATCCGTAATAGCGTCTATGTCTTGCGACAGATCATTGATCTTAGGGTCTATATAATCTTTTTTCAACTCTACTATGCTTCCGCCAACCAAATTCCTAACGTCACTCCATGACTTTTNNCCGAGCCTATGAACCCTACCATTTGTCGAGCCGTTTTTGTTATACCCGAAACCGAGCTTTTGACTGCGTTTAGGTCCAGTACCAGACCGTCGATCCTATCATCTAAAGTAGTATGCGCATAGTTGTAGAGATTCGTTGCATCCGTTCTTAATCCGTTTAGTTCACCTTTTAACGTAGTGTGTGCATACCTGTATAAAGCCGATGCGTCCGACTTGATATTGTTTAAATTAGTGTTTACTATACTGATTTTATTATCTACGTAATTTTTGACGTCCGACCAAGTCTTTTGTAATATAGAGAAATCATTACGAAGCCTGCTTTTCAGATTATCGTAGAAGTCGTTTAGGCTGCTGTAATAATTACCCATCCGGTCATCAATTTCGTCTTTTACGTCGTTCCATGTATGGTTTACTATACTATAGGTGTGGGCTACCATAGCAACGGCCCAGTAAGCCCATTGCTTTACCCAGTCCTCTAACTGGCTCTCTATGTACCATATGGCATCGTCGATAGCGTTATATATACTGTAAAAATTGTCCCACCAACCCATATTAGTTTCTCCCCTTTTCCTGTTTGGCACGTACCTTTTCTAAAGGTACGACTTAGCCACATATTTTCCGCGCTGCTTCTATGTCTTTTACTATAGCCCGTTTTACCGAGTCTATACTATACATTCGATTTGGCATTTCAACTTTACCGACGTACCCGTTTTCGGTTATGTATTTAACGACTAGTGTCGCCACAGGTATCTCGCTTTCGGTTTTGTACAACCGTTTAAACACCTTTATTATTTTATATTTCATCTTTCTACTTGCTTATACGAGCTCCGTGTATATAAACCTGTCGTCTTTTTCCGTCTCAGAACAGACCTGTAATACTAACCTGTCGTCGCATAGTTTCACTGGTTTTGATTTACGCAACATGATCACTTCTTTTCGTTTATAATCCATGTACATGTACTTAACAAACGTTTCGTAACCGGCTAAACTTACTTCTATCTTATGTGGCGTCAGCATAGTCGGTATATTACCGGTACTCTGCTTGTAATACCCGAAATTCAATGTCTGTTGCGTTATCTCACCGTTTGCATCCGTAGTAGTATCGGTAACGAGGTTAGACCCGGAATCCCATATCTTGACGGTTGCACCTATGATAGGTGTTCTGCTACTGCCTTCTTCTATTACTTTGACGTCATCGTTGTATTGTCTGTTCAACCGAGCAGAGCTTGAGCCGCCCTGCCACAAAAATAACCAATTATCAATATCTGGATTTACCAAATTTATCGTATAGCTTGAGCCTTCAAACCGTGCAACATAGTTATTCCCTTTTAATACCGGGTTTTTAAACGTTACCGTACCGCTTCCGGTACTTCCTACATATATAGGAAAATCATAGTTATGAATATCTATCTTATCAAACGTCCCGGCCGGATATGACCAACACGTTGCTATGGCAACGGGTCTTGACATATAAACGTTGTAATAGCTCATAATGCTTTTATAAACCAGTACACGCTCGCCGATAGAATTATATACTTTCCCATCCATTGCCATCACATTCTGAATTGAGTCTGTATTACCCGTTAAAGTTGACGAATAGATTTGTACGTCCGGTGCTTTATGAGTAAGTGCTCCGTTTCGGCCTATACAAGCTGTGTTGTTACCAAAATTTATACGGCAGCCCAGAGACGTTATTTTCTTGCTGTCGTTCACTAATTTACCGAACCTTATATGGCTGTTAGTTTCACCTGAAATACAGAATCTACTCCATGTTACGTCTAGATTATCGGCAAACTTAAGAACCTGTCCTTCATCAGCAAACCATGTCTCTGTCGAGCCGTCACCGATTTTTAATCTACAGCTTAAATAATAAAACGTCCCGTGCGACCATGATACCTGACCCCAACCACCTGCCGTATCCGCAAGTGATATATCATTCAAGGTACACGGTATTGCTTCGGTATACCCTATAACGGTTATCGTATCGCTTGGCACATCATACGTTATCGCCATCTTACTGTTCTACCCATGTTGACACGGCCGTTAACCTACCGGACGTATATATCAACGTTTTTCTATATACTGTCATCTGTAAACACCCCAACCCCCGGCTACATCAGCTTTAAAAATATCCGGAAACGTACATGGTGTGGCTTTCGTATAACCCGTAACCGTTATGGTATCGGTTACCGCATCATAAGTTATAGGCATCTTACTGTTTCACCCATTCCGATATATATTGTAAAACCCCTGAACTATATGTCAACGTTTTTCGCCATGCATTAACCCCATCACCCCAATAAATGTATTGTAAACGGCCGTTAACGTCATAAGCGAAACTGTAGTCCGGGTTGTTCTTAGTCGCGGCATCCGGGTCCTCCTCGGTAATACTTTTAACGTTTACACCAACGTTCTTGTTCCCATCCAGATTCAACTCCGTATCAACTAAACACCCGTCTTTTACGCTTACACCAACGTTCTTGTTCCCATCCAGATTCAAATCCGTACTCTTTAAGTAATCCGTTATCCAATTCTTTACGTGTACCCACAGCGAGTACTTACCCGTTTCCGATTCTTCTCGATGTGCGTCTGTCATGTTTCTTGTTCTCTTAAATTAAAGCTATCGAGGAGAGGAGGAAAAGAAAAAAGTCCTCTCTCCGACAGAGGTATGGCTAACCCACAAGCTTCAATCTCTCGGAAAAACCGTTATGCGTTTGCATATACTTGAATTCATTAGAGCTTCGAGAATCTCATCCAACGTTATCCGTTCATCATACCATTCCATATACAAATCCCTGAATTCGTTTTGCTTAGCTTCATACTTCACTTCCAGCTCCCATGCTATTATCTGCTCTTCCAATTCTTGTATTTCAATCTCTATCTCTTCCCGAGTCATAGCCCTTTTATCCCATTCCTTCTTTTCCATGTTTCCACCTCCTACTCTTATCCGTCTTTTTCTCTCCCCTCCCCCTTGTTTGGCACGTACCTTTTCTAAAGGTACGACTTAAGGTTCGTTCTGCGTTAATATAAAGTTATCTATGCAAACCTTTGAATAATCGGTGGTCTTCGTCTCGATCGTTAAGTAAATCATATATTGCGGTGAACCTCCGAAAGCCACTGTCGGTAACCTATACTCTTCGATGTTGTATTCAAACCTGTCCATCATAAGCCGCACGTACGTCTCCTTTTCCGTATCCAGCACCAGCTTGAAGTAGTGGAATAGATTCCCTTCTCCGCAGTACTCTATGTCAGACTCTATTTGGTGCCATTGGTCGTCGTCACCCCATATATGCACATCATCAAACCCCAAATCCAATCTTACTATAGGTCTGTAACAAAAGGTCTTGTGGTAAATGTCCGTTTGTATGTAAAGATAACCGCCCCCGGATAACGGATGAAATGCTAATTCCACACCTTGTCTACCAGTTGCAAAAAATGGAAACCCACGGTATATCTTTGCATAGAAACCAGCCGTTGGGCCGGCTTGTATTTTAACGCTCTGTCCACCTGACAACGCTCGTTCGTTTGTAAGTGCAACGTAACTACCCGTACCACCTGTCAGATTTAACCATTTTATAGGCGTCTTTTCAAAATCATCCCAGAAAATAACGTTACCCTCCCTATTAAAAGATACTATACTGCCTAAACGCGTCGCAAGCTCGCCGTAGTCCACAAGGTTGCCCATGTTCTCTAAGGCTGCATACATACCGTAATCCGGTAAACCGTACTTGCTCATTCCCCTTTCACTCCTATGTACTCTCTATAAGGTATCGGCGTCTCTGTCTCCATACTCTCCTCTCGCAACATCCCTAAACTTACGAGAAATGCGTGGTCGTAGCGGATGTCCTCGTTATATCCGCTTGCTTTTAACATATACGGCTCTATATGTATACCGTAATTATCCTCAAATTCAACGCTTATGTTATCACCTAAGTAATACCCGTTTCGGTTTAGTGGGTACACTTGACTCTCATGAAAATATATTCGTAAGCCCGCTAAACCGGCATGACCCGGTAAAATATATATCTTGACATTTCGGATTACACCGTAACTGACTTTCAGTGTCTCTTCATACGGCTCTTCCTGTGTCGTCTCTTTAGGTATTACTATCCTGAAAAAATAGTTCATTCCTCCGTACCTAGAATATAGAGAACCTCACCTGCACCGGCACCTTTTACGTACAATGTCGCCATGTCTATGTCTTGTAGTTCTACCGTAATACCGTTATACAAAGGATACAAGCATTTACCGCCTCTACCTATTGTTATGTTTGTACCTATTACCTTTAGTAAGACATGGTGTAAATATATGTGCTCTTTCTCTACCTGAAACTCATGGCTATCCCTAATTGTAATAACCTTCTCATATACTGCGCCTTTCATCTTCTTTTTAGCTCCTCCCTTAAAGCTATTTGCAACTTATCTAACAGTCGCAACATCTCTACCATTAGACTTTCTATGTGGTCTATCTTATATAAAAGATAGAAAAACAGGGGGATGACAATTACCCCCAAAATGTACATTATTGTGTCAGACATCGGTTAGTATGGTCGCAACTGTTCTAAGAACAGTGTGTTCTCCGGTGAAGTACCTACTGTACCTGCGGTTACGTCTAGTTTCAAGCTGCCTAACGTGCGCACATCATACCAGTCCTCTATTACATCTTGCATACCAAAATCAAAACAGTATGTCATAAATGGTAATAGGCCCCGGACTTCGCCTGTTACTATTCCCGTGGTGTGGTTTTGGATAACCAGATTCTGGCACGACTCCAACGCCATCAAATGCAACGCCTGTGCTTCCGACTGCATATAGACCGTCTTCTCATAGCTTGGTGCTGGAAACAGCGTAAAGTCTGTATCCGCTGTTACGTTTGCTTTGAATTGCTCACTCACCTTTGGATATATGTTCCCTATTATCTTGTTGTATTCCCTTGTGTCCATGTCTAACGGTATCTTCTTGTCTTGATTCTCCGATAACTTCACATTCGCTATTCCGTCTCGGACTTTCTTGTCCGTTGAATAACCTCTCAGATACATCTTGCGCAGTACATAATCGTTTGGCATCGTTATGTATTTGTGCGCACTGTCTGTTGGTGTCCATGATTCTACCGCCTTCCTCAAGAGAAACCCTTGGGGGTTTATAGCTTTCTCATCGAAAATGTCCGCTACTATACAATATGTCATTGCCGTTGCTCCCGCATCCATCTTGGTTTTATCGTATTCAACGTTGAGTACTGGGTNNAAAATCCACTGTCAGATCGAAATACGCTTGCAACGTATCGCCTTCCGAGTAATACGACAACGGTAATTCTCGTCTATCATAAAAACCCGCGGCCATAGCTTCCGTGCCTGTCAACGACATTAGTACGTCACTACCGTCTAGCAACTCTATCTTCTTGATTGTGCTTACTGGGTGTGCAACGGGTGTTGCTACTCCTGTCGGAGTGGACACGTTTGCTATGAAATGGAGCCGGCTTATAGGATCTTCTATGAACAGCTCGTTTC
>LGVE01003242.1_pt1 | contig 10508 bp, 9 predicted proteins | sample 469871 | NCBI WGS metagenome assembly LGVE01 (sample SAMN03893561, study PRJNA290197) | marine sediment metagenome | material: sediment; isolation source: combined push core samples #3730, #5133, and #5579 collected at Hydrate Ridge | place: Pacific Ocean: Hydrate Ridge | reverse complement strand
AATTGTTTCAAGTAACTCAGCAATGTTAAAAGCATGATGTCTTTCATATGCTATGCCCATCTGCGGCATATCGGCCAGACCCACTTCCCTGGCATGTTCAACGAAGCCATCATTTTTCCAGAAAAAAGCACCGGGCATCGTGGTGGGAATAACGACAACATAAAATAATGCGCGACTGATGATATTGCTGGCGAGTCCGATAACGGTTAACAGGCTATATGCAAACACCGTATGAGTACTACTAAATAGCATATGACCAGCTAGCAACAATGCCAGTACCAGTAAAACATTTCGCAACCAGTATGCATTACCATATCGAGTGGTTTGCAGATAGAAAGATGCCGCACCTTCACTACTGCTCGACTGCAGACTTCTTGCATGAGCACTCAGCCCTGTCAGTTCAAACAGTAAACCGATACCAACCATACTCAACAAAACTTCGCTGAAGCTGACTGTCATACTGGAAAATACTAATGCAATAAGCGCTAATAATAACGGACCGAGTATCAGCCCCGTCGCACAAAAGCTAACCGCGGTATACCAGTGATTCCAGAACGGGCGCGCTTCAATACGGTATAACCTGTACATGAAATAACCACCAAAGCCAGCACCCAGCACACCGATACTCGCGAACAACATCTGCAATAATTGCGCATAACCCGTATAACCAGTATCAAACATGGCAAACAGTGCAAAAAAACTGTAGCCCATCAGGCCGGTATAAAAAGCAGAAACACCTGCAATTTCACGACTGACCGGCGAATGCCTCAAGTTATAGAAACCACGATAAAAGCGATGCGGTTTACCCAGATGCATGTTCAGTTTGAATAAACCAAAACTCATCAGCACAAACATTACCAGCAGAGCAGGCAACATAGCGCTGCTAGCCTGGAAACTCATCATGGGCTCAAACCAGTACCCGGAAAGCAAGATCAAAAAAGCGGCCATCACGGTCTGTGCACTCAGGGTAAAAGCAATATGTGCATTTTCGTGTGAACCTAATAACCTGGCCCAGTTCCATTCACGCCTGCTACCATTCTTCATGCCACCCTGCTTCACGTCTACCACTGGTTTGAAACTTTCAGAACTTTCGTCGCGATGATACTTTACTGGATTCTGGTCAACACGATTCATCTCACGTTGCGTAGTACGTGTCTGCTGAAACCGAATATTCGGGTGGGTAATATCGGTTCGTGGAAAACCAGGAATCTCAGTCCTGGCCTGAGTACGGTTTTCAGGAATATTTTCAACTACGCCAAAATCCAGGGCATTACCCAAACAGGCTGCTACACAGGCAGGTTTTAAACCGACTTCGAGGCGGTCAACACACATGTTACATTTGCTTACCTGGCCCTTTACCGGATCAAGTTGCGGTGCATTATAAGGACACACCCATGTGCAGTAACCACATCCGAAACAAATATCCGGGTCTTGCAGCACCGCCCCGTACTCTGCGAACTTGGTATATGCACGCGTCGGACACCCTTTTAGACACACCGGATCATCACAGTGATTGCAGGCCATGGAAATGTTAATACGTTGATACGCAGGATAGGTACCACCTTCTACGAAGCCAACAGAGCGAAATGAAATATGTGCGGGGTTATCATTCTTTTCACTGCATGCCGCCTCGCATGCATGACAGGCGATACAGTTATCCGCGTTAAAATAAAAGCCATGCTGCTTATAACGGTTAGGGTTGTCGCCAATAGCATCATCATCGTTAATATTTAATGATAGATCACGGCGCGGATCTTCTTCTTGCACGGTTTCAATAGCATCGCCGTAAACATTAAGTCTTTGACAGCTAGCATCGTTCAATAATGCGTAAGCAGGTTCGTTTTCTCTTTTTTCAAACACTGTGATATATCCGGGTTTAGCCTTATTTAGAATGCACGCATTTCCATGCTAAGTTTTGCGGCCGCTTTCTGGTCATCGAGTTTTTCGATGCGTACCGCCGATTGTTTATAAGCAGGCTGACGAGAATGCGGGTCAAGCAGACCAAGTGTTAAACGATTCGCGCAGTCGTGAAAATGAAACGGCAGGAATATCATATTTTTTGGTACACGCTGAGTGGGCGTTGCCATGACCACCGCATCGGAACGACGAGAAACCAGGCGTACATATTCGCCGCGTTCAATCTCAAGCTCAGCCGCGAGGTCGGGATTAATTTCGATAAAGGGTATCGGGCTGTATTTATTATTATTACCTATCTTTCCGGTTTTAGTACGACCATGCCAATGCTCGACTAAACGACCGGTGTTAAGCCAGATCGGGAATTTTTCATCAGGCACTTCATTATTATCAATAAACGGTAAAGGGATGAGTTTGGCTTTACCGTCAGCATAACGAAAAGTGGTTGCTTCAGTATAAAGGCGTTTACCACCTTGTGGAGGCGTTTCATTATTACTGAGCTGCTTGTCTGTGTATGGCCATTGCACGCCGCGATTTTTTTCGATCAGATAATGGCTCATGCCGGAGATATCTGACAAGCGTCCTTTGGAAATACTCGCCATTTCCAGAAAGATATCAGCGGCTTTTTCAGGGAAGCTAACCTTACCGCCTGCATTGAAACGTTTGGCCATCTGGTTAAAAACCCATAGGTCAGGCTTAGCTTCACCCGGTGGTTTAACGATCGGTTTAACTAAATTAATGCGGCGTTCGGTATTGGTCATCACACCTTCTTTTTCAGCCCAGGTACCTGCAGGCAGATACACGTGTGCATACTGCGCACTTTCGGTATCTTCATAACAGTCCTGCACCACACAGAATTCGAGCTTTTGCATGGCGCGGCGTACACGTTCTGAATTCGGTAATGAGCTTAGCGGATTGGTCGCGATCAACCACAGCCCTTTAATCTGCCCTGCTTCGATAGCATGGTATATATCGGTTTGAAACATACCGCGTTTTTTAGGCAGAAATTCTTCATCGATATTCCAGAATTCGGCAATCTCTTTTCGGTCCTGTTCATTTTCCAGCGCACGATAGTTAGGCAGGCCGGAACAGGAAGACCACTCTCTTGTGCCCATCGCATTACACTGGCCTGTTATAGAAAGTGATGTACCACCGGGTTTGCCGATGTTGCCGGTAATTAATGAAAGGTTATTGATACCGACGACACCATCGGAGCCATGCGTTGATTGATTAATGCCCATGGTCCAGATAGACATGGCGGCACCGGCGTTAGCATATAAGCGTGCCACACTGCGTATCGTGTCTTCATCGATACCGCATATTTTTGCCGCGGTGGTCGGATCGTATTTAGCGACTTCTTCGCGTAAGGCATCGACATCATTGGTATTAGCCTTGATGTACACAGTATCTTCAAGATTCTCATCGAAGATGACGTACATCAGTGCGTTCTGCAGCACCACATCGGTACCGGGAGTAATCGGTAAGTGAATATCGGCAAACTGCGCCAGCATGGTGACGCGTGGATCGATAACGATCAGCGGGAACTTGCGCTTTTCCTGCGCCTCTTTCATGCGCCAGTAAATAATGGGGTGCTGTTCAGGAAGGTTAGATCCCCAGGCCATCAGGCAATCGGTATGTTCAAAATCTTCGTAGCAGCCGGGCGGACCGTCAGAACCAAATGAGCGTTTATACCCCGAAACAGCAGAAGCCATGCACAGGGTGGTATTACCGTCATAGTTATTGGTACCAATCAGACCGCGAGTCAGTTTTCCGAGCGTATAGAACTCTTCAGTCAGCATCTGACCAGTGGAAATGATAGCGAATGAGTCACGGCCATGATCTTCCTGGATACGGCGAATTTCATCGTGGGTCGTATCCAGCACAGTATCCCAATCTGTGGTCTGCCAGTCTTCATGCCAATGATCACGTTTCCTGGGTACGGTACCTCGGCCGGCAGAGTCGAATAATTCGTGCTCATAAATGCCTTTCAGACATAACTTGCCGCGGTTGACATCCGCATCCGCGACACCACGTGATGAAACAGGCTTACCTTCCTGATTCAATCCAACTTCGATAGCACAACCAGTCGAACAATATCCACAGGTGGCATATTTCCATTCAACAACGCCTTTATCAGCAATTTTTATAGGGTTTTTTTGTTTGCGTCCAAATAACATTATTTGTTACCAAAAANNCTACGTCCTTCGGACCGTACTAGCGTACGTTCAAAATGCTCCCGGCATTTTAGTGCGTCCTTCGCGGCAAAAATGTTTTTTATCTAAAATTTTGTTGCCAAAGTGCTCTGGTAAATCGCTTTATGCACATCACCCATGCTAACCATGCCGACCAGTTTGTCACCAATCGCAACGGGAATTCGGCGGAATTTTCTACCGACCATCATCGAAGCCGCCTGTAAAATGTGCATATCAGGTTTTACAGAAATAACCACCGGTGTCATTACATCCTTAACCGTAATAGTGACCACATCGCTGTATTGATTCATCTGTACGTCATAATCCACCGTTGACATACCGCCCATCAAATCTTCCAGCTTTGGAAACATTTTTCCCAGAATATCACTCTCCGACACGGTACCAACCAGCTTGCCATCATCAACCACAGGTATGCCGCTATATCGATATATGCACATCAGTGAAACTACTTCGCCCAGTTTTTTATCGGATGTAACTGTGCGTACATTCGTNNACATGGATGTAGGTAAGGGGCGTGAGCAGGATGCGGAAGCTTTGTGTTATTTGCGGATAATCTTTCTTTATGTTTTTCTATGCAGCCGCAGCCACTTTAAAATCAATAAAAACCATCCCATTCTCAACTTTTACCGGAAATACATTAGTGCAGCCTTCGTCAGGCCCTAAGGCTTCACCGCTGGCTAAATCAATTTTCCAGTTGTGTAACGGACATGTCACTGATGTGCCATGCACGATGCCCTGCGACAAAGGACCCTGCTTATGCGGGCATTCATCTTTCATGGCAAATACTTCGTCGCTCGCTGTCCTGAAAACAGCAATATTCATGGTATCGGTTTTAATTACACGCGAACCTAATTGTGGAATATCTTCCAGCGCTACTACTTCTGACCAATTACTCATAATATTTATCCTGTCTCAACCGGACTGTTAGCCGGCTATCTTTAATTGTGTAAATTCATATGAAGCCTGACCTTCTGCACGCGCTTTCCACGGATCAACCTGTGCAACTTTCTGGCTTATTTTAAAGCGTTCAGCCAAAGCTTTACGCTCTTTTTCATCATCAAGGATACATTCCTTGATGTAGGTCAAACCCACACGCTCAACCCAGGGTGCGGTGCGCTCTAAATAGTGTGCTTCTTCACGATATTTCTGAGTAAAGGCCGCGCAATACTCCAGCACTTCTTCTTCCGTTTCGACTTTGCATAACAGATCAGTGACCCGGACTTTAATACCGCCGTTACCACCAATATGTAATTCATAACCTGAATCCACACACACCACACCAAAGTCTTTAATGGTTGCTTCTGCGCAGTTACGTGGACAACCGGAAACAGCAAGTTTGAATTTATGCTGCATATAAGAACCCCATGTAAGCTCTTCAAGCTTCACTCCCAGGCCGGTAGAGTTTTGTGTGCCGAAACGACACCAGGTTTTACCGGCACAGGTTTTAACCGTACGCATGGCTTTACCGTAGGCATGTCCGGAAACAAAACCTGCGTCAGATAAATCTTTCCACATCGCTGGCAGGTCTTCTTTTTTAATGCCGAACATATCGATACGCTGGCCGCCGGTTACCTTCATTTCCGGCACATTAAATTTATCACAAACATCGGCAATTGCGCGCAACTCATTGGGTTTAACCAGACCGCCAAACATACGTGGCACCACAGAATAGGTACCGTCTTTTTGAATGTTGCCGTGGGCGCGCTCATTGATGAATCGTGACTGTAAATCATCTTCATATTCTTCAGGCCAGCGCGCCAACAGATAATAATTTAATGCCGGGCGACATGCCGCGCAGCCATCCGGTGTTTTCCATTCGAGGAATTCACGAACTGCCGGTATGGTTTTTAATTCGTGTTCTTTAATGGCATTAATCACATCATCGTGACTGCAATCGGTACAGGCGCAAATCGGTTTCTTGCTGGGTGTTTCTTCATAACCTTCACCGACGGTTGAAGCAAGAATGGATTCAACCAGACCCGTACAGGAGCCACAGGAAGAGGAAGCTTTAGTATGTGCACGCACTTCGTCCAGGGTGAACAAGCCGTTTTTACTGATGGCCTGCACGATATCGCCTTTAGAAACACCGTTACAACCACAGATCTCAGCATCATCCGGTAATGACATAACACGCGTTTCATCACCATGACCGGCATCACCCAGATCATGCTGGCCAAATAATATGGTTTTACGAAAATCAGCAATGTTCGCTGCGTCACGCATCAGGCTGAAATACCAGGTGCCGTCCATGGTATCGCCAAACATGACGGCTCCTTTAATTACGTTATCTTTGATCACCAGTTTTTTATAAACACCGCTGGCAACGTCCTGTATCTGCAGAACTTCATCGCCTTCTTCTTCGTTAAATTCACCCGCAGAAAACAGATCGATACCGGTGACTTTTAATTTTGTTGACGTCATTGAACCGATGTAACGCGTACTACCCACTTGCGCTAAATGATTCGCTGCCACCTTTGCCTGTTCGAACAAAGGTGCAACCAGTCCGTAACACTGGTTTCGATGCTGCACACATTCGCCTACCGAATAAATGACCGGATCAAAGGTTTGCATGGTGTCATTCACCACGATGCCTCGCTCACAATGAATACCGGCTTTTTGCGCCAGTTCAAAGTTCGGGCGAATACCAACGGCCATAACAACAAGGTCCGCTTCAACTTCAGAGCCATCGGCAAACTTCACTGCACTGACACGTTTGTCGCCGGTAATTTCAGCAGTTTGCGCTTCCATCAGGAATTTCATACCGCGCTCTTCCAGTGAGGCTTTTAATAAAGCAGAGGCGGGCTTGTCTAACTGACGCTCCATGAGCGAATCAAGCAGATGTACAACGGTGACATCCATTCCCTGCTTCATCAAACCATTCGCAGCTTCAAGGCCTAATAGACCGCCACCGATAACAACGGCTTTTTTATAGTCTTTTGAGGCCTGAACCATGGTGTCGACATCATAAATATCGCGGAATCCTAAAACACCTTCTTTATCCGCACCGGGAATCGGGATAATAAAAGGGTTGGCACCGGTAGCAATCAACAGGCGATCATAGGGAAACTCTTTACCGCTTTCGGTAATGACCGATTTTTTTATACGAGAAATTTCTGTGGCCGCATCACCGGTAACCAGGGTGATGTTATTTTCGTCATACCATTCAAGGCTATTAAGAATGATGTCATCGATGGTTTGCTCGCCCGCCAGTACCGGCGATAACATAATGCGGTTGTAATTAGGGTGCGGCTCAGCACCGATAACCGTAATATCATAAAGATCACTGCCCCCGCTATTACCATTTTTGGCACCTGTTATATTATGTTTGAACAGTTCTTCAAGGGCGCGAACACCTGCCATACCATTGCCGATTAAAACCAGTTTCTGTTTCATTGTTGCCTCATTGCGCATAAACGAATATAAATAATTGTTAATATACTAACAAGATCCGTGCCAGCTTTTAAATGCCTCAGAATAAAGGCTTAATGCTGTTATAGTGAATAATTTAGACGTTTTTTTGCACCAAACAAGTGCGCACGGACGCATCACTGCACCGGCTATGTGCAGTGCTATCAAAATGGCGTCAGCGATCGCTACAATCTGGGCAAAGCCGTACGTGCAATATAACTCCTGGAGAAAAATACAGCATATGTCATGCTGATTCGGATTTAACACCTCTTAAGGTATTGATACATTTGGTTTTCTAATATTTTTACTAAACATACCCTACGTATTTGTATTTATTGCATAAACAGGCAACAGGCGTATGATGACGACGTAATTAATCATGTCAAATAGGATATCTATTTGTAGTTAGATTTTTATTTGTCTCTGCAAAAATCTGGCTTTTAATCACTAGAGGCTATTCGAGGACTATCATGAATGATATATTTAAAGCAGTGTTGTTGCTATCTTTCTTATCAATTGGGCTTATCCATGCTGCACATGCATCAGAAGAGAAAAACATTGAAGACTACATGCCAAGCCTGATTACCAAAACGCCTCTTGAAGGGCGTATGCTTGCTATTAAAATAGTGAGAAAAACCATAGGAACTATTCAACGAGATCCAGAAATCAAGCGAGCCGTTAGAAAAAAATACCAAGATGATCCTCAATTATTAATGTATGCAGCGGAGCTGGTTGCAATAGAGTTTAAAACCATTGCTATTGCTAATAACTATTGGCGATAAATCTAGCATTGCAATTCAACCCGGTGTAAATCGGTGTAAACTGTGTAAAGACGGTAGGTACACATAACAGAGGGGTAAACTGTATGAATGAGATTAATCAAAGTTTTAATGAAAGATGTTATGAGTTATTAAAACTTATCCCTGAAGGTAAGGTAACGACTTACAGAGAAATAGCCAGGGCTTTAAATACCAAAGCGTGGCGAGCTGTCGGCAGTGCAATGGCAAAAAATAAAAGCTTATTTGTTATACCTTGCCACAGAGTTGTGCGCAGTGATGGTACAGTAGGTCAATATGCGTTAGGCGCAGATAAAAAATCTGATATCTTGATAAAAGAAGGCGTTGCAGTAACAAACGGCAAGGTAAGGGACCTTGATAATTTCATGCATAAATTCTCCACCTAACAAGTCGTCCCAGCGAAATTTTACTATGCTGTGCCTGGTAAAATCCCGTGAGATCAAACGCCAGGTACTAAAAATGCTTAATTTATTTAATTCAGTAAAAGCATTAATCATATGTATTCTTATAACTGGTACATATACCCTGTATACATCAACTAGCGCCTTTCAGGCGCAGTTGGCAAGAGAAGGACAGGAGGTTGGTAAAATTGAGGCATTAATGCACTACTCATCACTAATGGATGTATGGTCGCGAATGCTTTCAGGCTGGTTTCACTTATTTATTATTTGTTATATCTCATGCTTTTTACTTATGCTCTGGTTAAAAACACCTGATAAAAGGAGGCATCATGAAAACCAATGAATTATCGACATGCTTTATCACCAATGATGTCGATGCCTGCCGTGAGTTCTATCAATGCTATTTTTCAGCAAAGCCCATCTTTGATGCCGGCTGGTATGTCAATTTACGTATTGCTGGAGATGGACCTTCCATTCAGTTTATGCAACCTCAAGGTGATATGCCTGCATTTGGTGGCACAGGAATCATGCTCAACTTCAAGGTTGAAAATGTAGATGCAGAGCATGCAAGATTAACGGATGCGGGTTTGCAAACTGCCATGCCATTGGAAGATCATCCCTGGGGAGATAGAGGATTTTCTGTAATAGACCCTATTGGCAATTCTGTTTATATTTATTCTGATCGTGAGCCGGCAGATGAATTCAAACAATTTTTCAAGAGCTAACAGGGCGTTTCGATTTGCGACACCCTGCTTTTGTCGTCAAGTGAGCTCAAGCGTTGATAACATATTAAGCTTAAGCAAGTACCATTTGGATCTGATCCGGTTTTCCTGAGGGTGTTCAAGAAATGAAACGGTATTTTGCAGAACGGACATCAGCATTGCTGGTCCTTCTCATATTTTCACACTGGGCATTCGCTGTCGAAGACAGACCGTTTACCGAATCCGTAGTGATCTTCAATACCATTTGTGCAAAATGTCACGAGGCGCAATGCAGCGGTCGTTTGAGTTTTGATGACGCCCTCGAGAAATCTGCTAACCATATTCTGCGTTATTATGGGCCGGCCTCCGGGAAACAGTGGTTACAGAAGGAGCTATTCGACATCCTCAATTACATGAAGGAAAAGTGCGCCTATTACCCATCCAACAGTTCTGTTCCCCTTAAGAAAATCTGGGGTAGCAACGTACTGGAAGAATTCACTACATTACTGGGCAGGAACTATTTCCTTCCTGTTGGCAGCCTTACACCTGGAAGCTACCGCCTGGTGTTTGAGCTGGAAAAGGACACAAGAGCAACCGTGCATCTGATATCCGAAGAATTTGATATGGTCGTTGAGGATTGTTTTGATTCCAGTAATAAGCAAATAGATATCAAGTTTTCCATTGAAGATTCAGGGAATTATTTTTTTCGAATGTACCCACGGGAGCCGGTGAGGATAACTCGACTTTCCATCACAAAATCAGCGGTAGCGGTAAATAAAAATACCCATTAATTAAAATTTAAAAACATGAAGGCATGACAAAACTCAGCACATTAAAAGGCCTCGGCCCAAAATCAGAAAAACACCTAAATGTAGTGGCATTTATACAAAAGAAGAACTTCAGGAATTAGGTGCAATAAACACATTTCACTGCTGTCCCGTTAAAAAATATATTATTGTATACAAATGGCGATATAGTAGACATTGGCCAGCGATTATACAAACCGAGACATGAATCGGTAACTACTTGCTGAGACACGCAGTGAACCCGTCCATGGGGCTCGCACCCGCATCC
>LGVE01022612.1_pt1 | contig 10537 bp, 7 predicted proteins | sample 469871 | NCBI WGS metagenome assembly LGVE01 (sample SAMN03893561, study PRJNA290197) | marine sediment metagenome | material: sediment; isolation source: combined push core samples #3730, #5133, and #5579 collected at Hydrate Ridge | place: Pacific Ocean: Hydrate Ridge | reverse complement strand
TTGATATTCCATTAAACGATGGCATCAAAAATACTTCTGGGATCTATGCTTATACTGACTTTGATGAATATTCTATTAAAAAAAATATTTTCACTCTTCACCTTGATAGTAAAAGAGGAACTATCTCTATGATTTTACCAGAAGACAAAGTTCCTCACATTGTTGCATTTATTCAATCAAAAAACATAAAGCATATCGATTAATTCTGATACAAGAACTCTGTCTATAACATTTTACTTAGATATTGACCAGTGTATGATGCTTTATAAGAAGCAACATACTCTGGTGTCCCTTCAACAACAATCTGTCCACCGCGATCTCCACCCTCCGGTCCTAAATCGATAATATAATCCGCTGATTTTATCACATCCAGATTATGTTCAATAATTACAACCGTATTTCCAGATTCAACTAAGCGATGAATTACATCGATAAGCATGTGCACATCCGCCATATGGAGTCCTGTAGTCGGTTCATCGAGAATGTATAATGTTTTACCAGTACTTCGTTTACTAAGCTCAGTAGCTAATTTAATCCTTTGCGCTTCTCCTCCAGATAACTGTGTCGATGGCTGTCCAAGTTTAATATATCCCAAACCGACTTCTGTCAAAGTTTGCAATTTGTTTTTTATCTTTGGAATATTACTAAAGAAACCTAATGCTTCTTCAACAGTCATATTTAAAACTTGAGAAATATTCTTACCTTTATACTTCACTTCCAAAGTTTCGCGGTTATACCTTTTCCCTTTACAAATTTCACACTGAACATAAACATCTGGAAGAAAATGCATTTCAATTTTATTTATACCGTCTCCTCTGCACGCTTCACAGCGACCGCCCTTGACATTGAAACTAAAACGACCCTTTTTATATCCTCGAATCTTGGATTCTGGCAATTGGCCGAATAAATCTCTAATAAAATCAAATACACCGGTATATGTCGCTGGATTACTTCTAGGTGTTCTTCCTATTGGAGACTGATCTATATCAATTACCTTATCGACGTTTTCTATTCCATTGATAGTGTCGAATTTCCCCGGTCTTAATCGGCTTCTTTTGTTGATTTTCACATAAGTTCCCTTAAACAAAACCTCGTTTATCAACGAGCTCTTCCCCGAGCCTGATACTCCAGTAATACAAGTGAAAATTCCTAAAGGAATTTTTACATTCAATTGTTTTAAATTATTTTCACAAGCTCCAATAATCTCTAAATAATTTCCATTGGATTGTTTTCTTTCATCGGGAATTTCAATACATTTCCTACCCGATAAATAATCCCCTGTTATTGAATTTGAATTGTTTTTTATATCATCAACCGTACCCTCGGCTACAATATAACCTCCATGTTCTCCGGCCCCTGGTCCTACATCAATTACATAATCAGCATCCGTTATTGTTTCTTCATCGTGCTCAACCACTATTAAAGTATTTCCTATATTAGTCAAATTTCTAAGAGCATCCAACAGCATTCTATTATCCTTTTGATGAAGACCGATACTAGGTTCATCTAAGATATAAAGAACACCAACTAAACCAGATCCAATTTGCGTTGCAAGGCGAATCCTCTGAGATTCTCCACCTGATAATGTATTTGCAGATCTTGAAAGAGTTAAATAATCTAGTCCAACATTTTTTAAAAACATCAATCGCCCGATAATCTCTTTAACAATCTGATCAGCTATCTGCATTTTTACTTGCGACAGCTCTAAGTTTTCAAAAAACACTAAAGCATTTCTCACGGGAAGCTCAGTGATTTCATGTATATTTAATCCACCTATAGTAACAGCCAGCACTTCATCCTTTAGTTTTTTTCCCTGGCATGCAGAACATGGAATCAAGCTCATATATTCCTCAATTTTTTCACGAATATAATCACTGTTAGTCTCTTTATATCTTCTCTCCAGATTATTGATAATTCCCTCAAATGGAGCAAAAAACTCTCTTGTTCCACCATACTTACTCTCATACGTGAATTTTATCTTTCTACTGCCCGTTCCATATAACATCTCATCAAATAATTTTTCTGGCATTTCTTCTAGTGGAATTCTCTCGTTAATTCCATGATCGGTTATAATCGCCCTGATCATTTGATGATAATATGTCCCTTCAGCAGTATTCATAAAAGGTGCTATTGCACCTTCACTTATAGAAAGTTTTTTATCCGGTATAATAAGTTTTGGATCGACTTCCTGTAAATAACCAATTCCTTTACAGTGTTCGCAAGATCCATATGGCGCGTTGAAGCTGAACATTCTCGGTTCCATTTCACTAATTCCAACACCATGATCAGGGCATGCAAAATTAGTATTGAACAAGATATCTTCATTATCTAAGATGTTTACTATTATAGTGCCTTCAGTCAGTTTTAAACTTGTTTCAATAGAATCACTCAATCTTGATTCTATTCCTTCTTTAATAACCAAACGATCTATAACAATCTCTATGGTATGTTTTTTATTCTTGGCTAATTCGATATCTTCGTTTAATTCTACTCTCTCACCATTTATTCTTGCTCTAATATATCCATCCTTTATATACCTTTTGATTTCATTTTTGTGTGTTCCTTTTTTTCCTCTAATTACAGGAGCGATAATTTGAATTTTTGAGCCCTCTTCAATTCCCATAACTTGATCGACAATTTGATCAATTGTGGTACTTTCAATTAGTTTACCGCATATAGGACAATGAGGTGTTCCCGCTCTTGCGAATAACAGACGTAAATAATCGTAAATCTCAGTCACCGTACCAACTGTAGACCTTGGATTTCTATTTGTAGTCTTTTGATCAATAGAAATTGCAGGAGATAATCCTTCAATATACTCGACATCTGGTTTTTCCATCTGTCCCAAAAACTGCCTTGCATACGAAGATAAACTCTCAACATAGCGCCTTTGTCCTTCAGCATATATAGTATCAAATGCCAATGAAGATTTTCCAGATCCACTAAGTCCCGTGATTACCACAAATTTATCCCTTGGAATTTTCACATCTATATTTTTTAAGTTATGTTCTTTTGCACCTTTTACAAATATATAATCTTTCATTTTTTACCTCTTAATTGTTTTTTTAATCTATCAATTATGTCCCTATACTCTATCGCCTGTTCAAAATCCAGTTTATTGGATACTTTAAACATTTTAAGTTCATACTCTCTAATCTTACTTTCTATTTCTTTTTTAGTCATTTTAGGCTTATCAGTTTTATATTCTTCAAATTCTTCAGCTGTTTTTGTAGCCTCGATAATTTCTCTAACACCTTTCTTGACTGATTGTGGTGTAATATTATTATCGATATTAAACTGATGTTGAATCTTTCTTCTTCTATCTGTTTCATCGATTGCAAATTTCATAGATTTTGTAATTTTGTCAGCATACATAATTACTCTACCATCTATATGCCTTGCAGCTCTACCTACAGTCTGAACTAAAGACGTCTCAGACCTTAAAAAACCTTCTTTATCTGCATCCAATATTGCCACAAGAGAAACTTCCGGCAAGTCTAAACCTTCTCTTAAAAGGTTTATTCCAACTAGTACATCAAACTCACCTAATCGTAGATCTCTTATTATTTTCATTCTTTCCAAAGTAGCTACATCAGAATGCATATACCTGACCTTTATTTCTAAAGACACCAAATAATCTGTTAAATCTTCCGCCATTCTCTTAGTAAGTGTTGTCACCAATATTCTTTCATCTTTCTTGATTCTAATTTTAATTTCTCCAATTAAATCATCGATCTGACCTTTTATAGGTTTTACTTCAATAATAGGATCTAGTAGTCCAGTTGGCCTGATCACTTGTTCAACAACAACTTCACTATTTTCTTTTTCATAAGGCCCTGGTGTTGCACTGGCAAAAATAACTTGATTAATCAGCGATTCGAATTCAGAAAAATTAAGCGGTCTGTTATCAAATGCCGACGGCAACCTAAAACCATATTCTATTAAATTTTTCTTCCTTGAATAATCGCCACCATACATCGCCCTCACTTGAGGTATTGTAACATGCGATTCATCAATAACCAGCAGAAAATCATCTGGAAAATAATCTATTAAAGTGTATGGTCTTGAACCGGGTTCTCTATTTGAAATAATTCTAGAATAATTCTCTATTCCCTGACAAAATCCAACTTCTCTTATCATTTCAATATCATATCTAGTCCTTTGATCAATTCGCTGTGCTTCTAACAATTTTCCATTATCATTAAAATATTTTATTCTTTCTTCCAATTCTTTTTCAATATCAACTATCGATCTTTCCAGTTTTTCCTTTTTTGTAACGTAATGCGAAGCCGGAAATATTGCTACATGCTCTCTTAATGCTAAAATTTCTCCCGTCAGTACATTAATTTCACTTATACGATCTATTTCATCACCAAAGAGTTCAACTCTAATAGCGCTTTCACTACTTGAAGCGGGAAAAATCTCAATAACATCTCCACGAACTCTAAATGTACCCCTAGAAAAATCGATATCATTTCTAGAATATTGAATTTCAACTAATTTACTTAATATTTCATTACGAGACTTCTCCATTCCCACACGAAGAGAAATGACCATATTTTTGTAATCGATAGGATCACCCAGTCCATATATGCAGGAAACAGAAGCGACAATAATCACATCACGACGCTCAAATAAAGCCATAGTTGCTGAATGGCGCAGTTTGTCGATCTCGTCGTTGATTGATGCATCCTTTTCAATATATAAGTCTGATCCAGGAATATAAGCTTCTGGTTGATAGTAATCGTAATAACTTACAAAAAACTCAACAGCGCTATCAGGAAAAAATTCTTTGAATTCACCCGCTAACTGTGCTGCCAATGTTTTATTATGAGCAATTACTAGAGTAGGTTTCTGCACCTTCTCAATAATTTTGGCCATTGTATATGTTTTACCTGAACCTGTTACTCCGAAAAGTGTTTGATTTTTTTTATTTTCAAAAATCCCGTCAGCCAATTTTTCAATAGCTTTTGGCTGATCTCCTTTTGGACTATAGTTTGATTTCAATTTAAATTTTCCCATAACAATCTCCCGAACGTTTGTTTATATTAAATTATATATCAATAACATAATAAATTCTACCCCAAACGCAAAAAAAAAATCATCTTCAAAATCAAATAGCAGCTCAATTTGAGCTGCTGTCTACTTGATAAGTAATTCTTTTTTTATAAGTTCACTATCTATGTGTTTAATTACCATATTTCTAATTATAGCCATAATCGGCACACCTATCAGCATACCTATTATTCCGAAAAGGCCTCCACCTATAAGAATCGCTATTACAATCCAAAATGGTGATAATCCTAAAGATTTTCCTAAAATCTTCGGTCCAATAACATAGGCATCCAATTGTTGAAGCAAAAATATAAAAACTGCCACCCAAAGCGCCAACATCGGATTGAAAAACAATGTTATAATTACTACGGGTACCGCTCCAATAAATGGTCCAAAGTATGGAATCATATTGGTAATGCCGATAATCAGTGCTAAAAGCATCGGGTAAGGTGTTTTCAATATTGCAAAACCCAAGAGTGCAATAATGCCGATTATAATTGAATCAATAAGCTTTCCTACTATATACCTTGAAAAAATTATGTCGGAATCTTTAAAAAATTCTAGAATCTTATCTGCATTTTCTTTAGTAAACTTAGCATAGAAAAACTTTCTGAATCCTTTGCCAAAAGCTTCTTTATCTTTTAAAATATAAATTGATATTACAAACCCAATAATAAATTTAAAAATTCCTGTGCTCACACCAAGAATTGAATTAAGCGCAGTGAAAATAACCTTATCAAAAATACCGCTAATCCGAGAAATATATTCATTTACGGTTTCAAATTCAATATATTTAGAAAAACTATATTCAGTTAATCTATGCAGCCATTTAGTTAGATATACTTCTAAATTTACAATGAATCTAGGCAATCCTTCAATTAATTCTGTAATACTTACTACAATTCTCGGAATGACAACTATTGCAAACGCTGCAATAATTCCAGTCAAAACTATATACACTATGAAAATGCTAAAATTTCTACTTCTATTAGCTTTAGTTTCGATGAAACTAACGAGCGGATGAATAATATATGCAATCGCCATCGCCCAAATTAATGGAACAAGAATGCCAATAATAATATCGATATACTTTTTTATAACATCTAAACTATTGACTGACTTATAAAAAAGGATAACTATCAATATAATCGGTAACAATTTCAAATATGGGATTCTATCATTCTTCATGCAGCTCCTCCACACAATGTTCTTCAATAAGTTTACCGATATTATCCCATTTAAAACCTAAAACAACATAATCCCTATTACCTATGCGATCAATTTTAGTATCAAATATTTCACCACCAATAGATTCATAAAAATCAACTGATGGGTTATCTTTATTGCACCAAACAATGGTACTACTGCACTTACTCAGATGTAATTCCTTTAATCCTCTAAAGAACAACGTCTTGCCAAGCCCAGAATGTTGGTATTTTTCCAACAAAAATATTGCTGAGATTTCACTATCATAAGATTTATTCTTTATAACATGTCCTTTAACAAAGCCAACAATTCTACCATCACTAGCTTCAGCAACAAGAACATCATTATCCTCATTTAAAATCTTCATCCATTTCTTTTTCGTCTTCTCTAAATCTACTTTTCCCATTACATTTTCAGGATAAATGTTTGAATAGGTTTTCATAAACATTTCATAATGCACCTTTGAAACTCCTGAAGCATCATAAACACTTGCTTTTCTAATTATCATACCTTACTCCTTAGTCAACTGTCTTAATATAATCTGTAGCAAATTCTAATACACCATCATTCTCGTCATCTATTATATACCCTTCTGATTCAATATATTCAACATCATAATCAGGTTTTATTCCTATTCCATGAATATTTACTCCATTTGGAGTAAAATACTCAGAAACTGTAAGTTTAAATGCACTACCATCTTTAAGTGGAACTGAAAGCTGTACCAGCCCTTTCCCAAAAGTAGTATCTCCTATAACAACACCTGAATTAGTATCTTGAATAGCAGCAGTTAAAATTTCTGAAGCACTTGCACTTCCACCGTTTGTTAAAACAATCAACGGTAAATTAATTTTGTTTTTATCAGATCTTTCAACTTCTCTGTTTCCTTCTCTATCCTCAGTATAGACAATAATCTGATCACCCAATAATAAATCTGAAATTTTAATAACTTCATTCAGAGATCCACCCGGGTTGTTTCTCAGATCAATTATCAACGATTCAACATTACTTTCTAATAATACATTGATATTGTCTTTGAACTCATCATATGATTTATCATCAAAAATATTTATACGTATATAACCAATAGAATCTTCTAAAATTTCAGATGTAACTGATTTAGTTACAATCCTTGCACGTGTGATATCGACATCGAAAATCCCATTGTCATCACGGTCGATAGTCAGCGTTACATTTGTGCCTTCTTCACCTTTAATTAAAGTTACTACATAATCAATTTCCTTTGAAGTAACATCAATCCCATCAACCTTTATAATGCGATCGCCAGGCTTCAGACCCGCCGCTTGTCCAGGTGTACCATCGATAGGTGAGACAACTTCAATGTATCCTTCTTCTGATTCCGTTACAATAACACCAATACCTGTATAAGTGCCAGTATTGATTTCTACAAACTTTTGATATTCTTCAGCAGTCATATATGTAGAATACGGGTCTTCTAAAGCTTCAAAAAGTCCTTTGATGACAAAGTCATCAAAATTGACCTCTTCAGTCTCTTTATAGTAATTGTCATCAATATACTCTTCCAAATATAGTAATTTATCAAAACGATATTCTAATTCTTGAAGATACTCATATTTGTCTGCTCGAACAAATATCTTGTCATCCAGCTTGATTTGTATTAAATTCGATACGGTAAAAGTCACAACACTCGTTATAATTACCATAATAATTACTAAAACTAATACTTTGCTCTTTTTCATAAATCCTCCCTTACTGAGCTGTCACATAAGTCAATGGATCGATATACTGTCCATCAACCCTTACTTCAAAATGAAGATGGGGACCGGTTGATAATCCTGTGCTACCACTTAAACTAATATTTTGACCCTTTTCAACATATTGTCCAACTTTTGCAATTAATTTTGAATTATGACCATATAAGGTTACAATTCCACCTCCATGATCAATCATAACAACCAGTCCATAGCCGCCATACCAGTCAGAATATATTATATGTCCTGATTGAGCAGCAACTACTTTTGTTCCTTTTGGCACACCAATATCAATACCAGTATGTAATTTTTTTGTGTTTAGTATTGGATGTATTCTATACCCAAAAGGTGAAGTGATTCTATAAATCCCAGGCGTTGGCCATGTCATTACACCGCCGACATATTTTGCCTCTAATTTTAGATTCTCAATGAGTTTTGTTAAGCTATTTGCATCATCATTAAGTCTATCAACTTGCGTTTCAAGCGCATCTAAATCTTTCAGCAACTGCTTTTTCTTGTCTTCAAGAAGATCGGCCTGCTGATTTAGACTTGTTTGTTTACCAGCTAAATTTGTTTTCGAATCCTCTAATTCAACTTTTTTAAATCCAACTTCCAATTTAGCTTCTTCAAGATATTGTTTCTCTTCATTCAAAATATTAATCAACTCTGTATCATGCTGTACCAAAAGCCGAATCATGTCAATTCTTGTCAATAAATCTTCAAAATCTTTAGCACCGAAGATAATTTCAAAATAACCAACATTCTTTGACTTGTACATAACTCTTAACCGCTCATAAAATATTTCAGTCTTCTCTTCTAATTTTAAAGTTGTATCTTCGATATTTGTATTCAGCTCTGCAATATCCATTTTATAACCTGTAATAGAATCATTGATATTACCTATTTCATTACCTAAACTTCTTATATTGTCATTAAGAGAATCAACATCTTTCACAATTTGTTTCTTGCTACTCTCTTTTTCTCTTATCTTTTTATCAAGATCCTTTATTTCACTTTCAATTTTTCCAAGTTCGTTCTCTTTATTAGAAATTTCACTACCAGCAACAGTAAAAGACGATGTTATCAATACTACAACTGCTATTAAAATAAGTATTCCTTTTTTCATAATAAATCATCCCTTAAACATTCAAATATTTTCTAATAGAAACCATACTTCCTAATGCACCTATTCCAGTTCCGATTATTATATTAAGAGTCAGTATTTCATTGACTATAGTTTTTACATTTAACATGTATGCTGCAATAACTACATAAAACTGAGTTGTAAACAACTGAAAACTATATGAGTAAATCAAATATATTATTCCTGTAGAAATCAAAGCCCCTATAAACCCAAGAATTGTTCCTTCCAAAATAAAAGGCCATCTGATATACCAACGCGTAGCTCCAACATATTTCATTATTGAAATTTCTCTTCTTCTTGCATTTATCGTCAATTTAATAGTGTTGTTAATTATAAAAGTAGCAATCGCCGCTAAAAACAAGGTCAACACCAAACCGATATTCCTAACATAACTCGTTAAATCAATAATACGGTTAATCAAATCTTTATAGTATTTAACTTCTTCAATTCCCTCTAAATTTTTCAATTGATTAACGATTGAATCTGCATATATAACATCTTCCAGATTTATTATATACGTATTGGGAAACGGATTATATTCAAGTCCTTCTAAAAGATATGAATAATCTTCAAAATCTATTTTCAAGTTTTCCAAAGCTTGATCTTTAGTCTCAAAAATAACACTATGAACACCATTAATGTTTTGAATGCTATCACCTAATGTCAAAATTTCATTTTGAGTTAAATCCTCTTGAATATAAACATCAATAGAATCAAATTGATGCTTTATTCCCTCAGAAAATGAATTGATATTTAAAATCACACTCATAATAATACCTAATATAAGTAAAGATGCTGCAACCGATGTAATGGACGCAAAAGACATCATTCTATTTCTAAAAAGGCTTTTCAAGGTTTCACTAACTGAATAATACTTCATCTCTAATAACCTCCTTTTACCTGATCTCTTATAACTTTTCCATTTTCCAATTGTATTACTCTCATCTTCATCGCATCAACAATATTTTGATCATGTGTTGCCATAACAACGGTTGTTCCATTTCTGTTGAACTGTTTTAGAAGTCTCATGATCTCCCAAGATGTTTCTGGATCAAGATTTCGTGTTGGTTCATCCGCTATCAACAAAGTCGGATTATTGATCATTGCTCTAGCCATGGACACCCTCTGTTGTTCTCCACCAGATAATTGATCTGGATATACATTGGCTCGACTAGAAAGTCCTACCATGCTCAAAATAAGCGGTACTCTTTTTCTAACTTCTTTTGGTTTGGCACCGATAATCTCCATACTATAAGCAACATTTTCATATACTGTTTTCTTGGGTAATAATCTAAAATCCTGAAAAACCACACCCATTTTTCTTCTTAAATACGGTACTCTTCTACAATGCAAATTATTTATTTTCATATCATCTATAATTATCTCACCTTTAGTAGGT